>Ga0209826_1000060_pt1 | contig 70439 bp, 67 predicted proteins | sample GOMGulsemesocosm_5_FD_184637 | JGI IMG/M metagenome (GOLD analysis project Ga0209826, IMG submission 184637) | Methane-oxidizing microbial communities from mesocosms in the Gulf of Mexico - GOM15C Gulf of Mexico (SPAdes) (version 2) | ecosystem: Environmental > Aquatic > Marine > Cold seeps...
TTAGAGAACTGAGTATAATACGATTTACTAGACAATTCTGCAACATCCAATTTTATATGCGTATTATTTCACTCAATGCAAACGGCATCAGAGCCGCTGAACGTAAAGGTTTTTTCCCTTGGTTAGAACAACAAAATGCTGATGTTATTTGCATACAAGAAACCAAAGCCCAAACAGATCAACTTAAAGCTGAAGCCTTTTGGCCTCAAGGTTATCACACTGCATACCATGATGCAGAAAAAAAAGGCTATAGTGGCGTTGCCTTATATTGCCGCAATAAACCTGATGAAATCATTATCGGTATGGGCGATAACGAATTTGATAGTGAAGGCAGATATATTGAAGCAAAATTTGGAAATTTAAGTGTTATATCCTTATACATGCCATCAGGCTCCGCAAAAGAAGAGCGCCAACAAGTTAAATACCGTTGCATGGAACACATGCACAAGAAACTAATCGAAATGAAAGAATCTGGTCGCGATTATATTATCTGTGGTGACTGGAATATTGCGCATAAAAATAAAGATATTCGTAATTGGAAAGGCAATAAAAAGAACTCAGGCTTTTTACCCGAAGAGCGCGCATGGCTAGACACACTATTTGATGAGATGAATTTTGTAGATGCTTTTCGTGAACTAGATCAAGAAGAACACCAATACACATGGTGGTCTAATCGCGGTCAAGCTTGGGCCAATAATGTTGGCTGGCGTATTGATTATCAAATATTATCACCTAGCTTAAAAGGCACTGTATTAGCTACCGAGATATATAAAGACCAACGCTTTTCAGATCACGCACCACTCACTGTCGACTACGATTACACCTTCCCTTCAACATGAACCCAACAAGCTCATCGTCTAGCTGGCTAACTACCCTAAGAACACTTACTCACCCCAGAGTACTAACAATGCTGTTCTTAGGCATATCGGCAGGAACGCCAATACTACTTATTTTTTCTTCACTCAGCTTATGGCTAAGAGAAGCAGGCATAGATAGAAGCGCTGTCACTTACTTTAGCTGGGCTGCACTGGGCTACTCATTCAAGTTTGTCTGGGCTCCTTTAGTTGACCAACTACCCATCCCTTTCTTAACTAAAGCCATGGGTAGAAGACGGGCATGGTTACTACTCTCTCAGTTAATGATTATTTCGGCAATTATTTCCATGGCATTTATTGACCCAGCTATAGACACCCTCAACACAATGGCTTGGGCTGCTGTTTTTTTAGGGTTTTCATCTGCCACCCAAGACATTGTTATAGATGCTTATCGCATTGAATCAGCAGATAGTGACTTACAAGCCCTTATGTCTTCAAGCTATATTGCAGGCTATCGAATTGGAATGTTGCTTGCGGGTGCTGGTGCTTTATTTTTAGCTAACTACTTTGGCTCGACTATGGATAGCTACAGCTATCAAGCATGGCAATGGGCCTATTTGAGCATGACATGCGTTATGCTTACCGGACTTGTCACCACATTAATTATTGCCGAACCCACAACAACAAAAGCCACCACAACAGACAATCAAAGTAATCACTTGGGATTTATACTGCTTTTTATTCTCTCTGTTTGCGGCTTTATTAGCTGTTTTTATTACAGTTCCAGCTATGTTCAAATAAGCACAAACTTCTTATCCACTTTATTTGCTAACACTCAACTAGCAGCATTCCTTATTGAGCTATGCCGTTTAACCATTGCCTTAGCGACTGCCAGCATTATAGCTAAACTGGTTATTTACTCTGGAGCGGTTCAACAACAAGCACTTGAACAAAGCTATATCAACCCCATCAAGGATTTTTTTCAGCGTTTTGGCTGGTCACTTGCCTGGTTATTATTAGCTTTAATAGGCCTTTACCGTATTTCAGATATTCTTCTAGGAGTAATATCCAATGTTTTTTATCAAGACCTTGGGTTTAGCAAACCTGAAATTGCTAGTGTAGTGAAAAGTTTTGGCTTATTAATGACGATTACAGGAGGCTTTCTTGGAGGACTACTTACCGTAAAATTTGGTGTTATGCGCATCCTATTTGTAGGGGCCTTATTATCAGCCTTAACCAACCTACTATTTATGGCTCTTGCTCACACTGGCTACAATATGATGATGCTAACTGTCGTCATTTCTGCCGATAATTTATCTGCAGGTCTTGCAAGCGCTGCTTTTATTGCTTTTCTGTCCAGCCTCACAAACATCTCTTTCACTGCCGTACAATATGCCATTTTTAGCTCTTTAATGACGTTGCTACCTAAAATATTAGGCGGATACTCTGGAACTGTCGTTGAAGCTGTTGGATACCCCCAATTCTTTTTAATAACAGCAATATCAGGTATTCCCGTATTATTCCTTATCGTATGGGCAGGAAAAAACTTTCATATTAAACATTCTGAATAACCCCCCTACTTTATTCAAACCATATAACTCAATCACCTTCTCCTAGGCAAAAAAAAACACCTTCCCAGCTTACAAATATGCAAACCAGAAAGGCGCTTCTAAACCAACAGTATCAGCTCATCAAATGAACCATCTAACCGATTGCACCCTATCTATCAACCATTAACTAGGTAATGAGTAAAGATACTTGCAAAATAGCCTATCGCAATCACTGGCGTCCACTTCAAATGACTAAAGAAAGTATATTTATGCTTAGACGACCCCATTAATGCAACACCTGCAGCAGAACCCACAGACAACATAGAGCCACCCGTACCCGCAGTTAATGTTGCTAGTAACCATTGGTATAGATCCATTTCAAGATCCATATTCAAGACTGCAAACATCACTGGAATGTTATCAACAATCGCGGAAATAAAACCAACTAAGATATTAGCTGTTGTATCACCAAGGCCTTCGTACATTGCACCAGAAAGCAACTCTAAGTAACCGATATAACCTAATCCACCTACAGCAAATACAACACCAAAGAAGAAGAATAATGTATCCCACTCAGCATCACGTACTTTATTGAAAATATCAAACGACTCATCATGGTACAGCTTATTGATACTGTATCCGTATATCATTAATACTGACAAACCAACCATCATCCCCATAAAAGGAGGTAAATGTAGAAACTGCTTAAAACTAACCGCTGTAACAATAGTTAGTAAGAACAACACACAAACTTGAATTGCACCTGGCTTTAAGGATACCGCAGCTTCATTAGTCGCCTCTGGACTCTCATCAGGAACGGCCATATACATAAAGAAAGCAGGAATTATGTAGTTAACAACTGAAGGGATAAACAATGCAAAGAAATCAAAGAACTCTGCATAGCCTGCTTGCCAAACCATTAAGGTTGTAATATCACCAAAAGGACTAAAGGCTCCACCCGCATTAGCTGCAACAACGAGGTTAACCAAGCCAATAGCAACAAATTTATCATTGCCTTTACCTACAGCCATAACCACAGCGCCCACTAAAAGTGCAGCCGTTAAGTTATCAGCAACAGCAGATAAGAAGAAGGTAATAATACCTGTCACCCAAAACAATTGCTTAAAGCTAAACTTCTTTCTAATCATCCAAGACCGTAATGTTTCAAACACATTACGCTCAGCCATCGCATTGATATAAGTCATTGCAACCAATAAGAACAGCATCAAAGCAGCAAATTCTGCTAAATTATATTCAAAAGCTTCATGCAATTGCTCTACAGTAACGCCTTTATCTGCTGCTAAAACAGCCGCATGCGCCCAGATAATACCTGCAGCTAAAATAACAGGCTTAGATTTACGCATCCCCGTAAACTCTTCTGCCATAACAAAGCCATAAGCAATGATAAAAATTAGAACTGTATAAATACCTCTTTCAGTACCCGTCAATCCTAAATTTTTAAAATCTTCTTCATACACTTCAGCTAGTGCTAACTCTGGCAATATTAACAAGCCAGCCAAGACTAATAACAATCGAAACAAAACAACCCCCTTCACGGATACGTAGATTAAAGCAAGACAAATTAACCCTTAATGTTATCACTATATAATAACCTTTGTCATTTAAAGCATCTCAGTATATGATTATCAATCTCGATTTTAGCCGTGGAAAAGTGCAAAATACCTTATGTATCAGTATAACGATGATGACCAGACCCTCATTAATGAGCGAGTCACCCAATATAGAGGCCAAACCGAACGCTATTTAAAAGGCGAACTCGGCGAAGATGAATTTCGCGCATTGCGCCTAATGAACGGCCTCTACGTTCAAACTCATGCCCCCATGCTACGGGTAGCAGGCCCTTACGGCTTACTTTCTTCCAAACAATTACGCATGCTTGCACATGTAGCAAGAAAGTATGACAAGAGCTACGCTCACATTACTACGCGCCAAAACATCCAATTCAACTGGCCCGACTTAAAGGATGTGCCTGATATTTTAGCTGATTTAGCTAGCGTACAAATGCACGCTATTCAAACCAGTGGTAACTGCTTAAGAAACACCACAACCGATCATCTTGCAGGCGTTTGTACTGATGAAATAGAAGACCCTAGAGCTTATTGCGAAATAATTCGCCAATGGACTATTTTACACCCTGAGTTTGCCTATTTACCGCGTAAATTCAAAATTGCAGTGAGCGGATCTGAGCAAGACAGAGCCGCCACCCAGTTACATGACATTGGCTTACATTTGATTAAAAATGATGCGGGTGAAATTGGCTTTAGAGTTTTAGTTGGTGGAGGTCTTGGCCGCACACCTGTCATTGGCAAAGTCATAAGACCTTTCCTAGAAAAGCAACATTTGCTTTCATACCTTGAAGCCATTGTTCGGGTCTACAACCTTAATGGTCGTCGCGATAATAAGTACAAAGCACGTATCAAAATACTTGTTAAGGAAAGCGGCATAGATCAAATGCGCGACTGGGTCGAAGCTGAATGGCAACAAATCAAAACTAGCATGGAAGTAAGTGATGAGCGCTACGCAGAGATTCAAGCACATTTTACGCCACCTACTTACGTTACAAATGCAGAGCAAGATAACTCTTTTGATGCCAACAAAGAACAATCAACCGCTTTTGCCACTTGGATAAAATACAATACGGCTGACCATAAAATCCCTGGCTACAGAGCCGCTTTTATTTCATTAAAAGCACCTGACTCACCTCCTGGCGACATTACTGATAAACAGCTTGATGAAATTGCAGCTCTAGCTGACTTATATAGCTTTGGCGAAGTGCGCACAACGCATAGACAAAATATGGTTCTAGCTGATATTAAGCAAGCAGACTTGTTTGAGTTATGGCAAAAACTAGACGCACTATCACTAGCTACTCCGAATATAGGCACAGCAACAGATATGATTTGTTGCCCAGGACTGGACTTTTGTGCACTTGCAAATGCAGGGTCTATTGGTATAGCTAAAGAAATCAATGAAGCATTAGATGATATAGATTATCTACATGACATTGGTGATTTAAAAATCAATATGTCTGGCTGTATGAATGGATGCGCCCATCAAAGTGTTGGTCATATCGGTATTTTAGGTGTGGATAAAAAAGGCGTTGAATGGTATCAACTAACACTAGGGGGCTCATCTGAAAACGAAGCAGCCCTTGGCGAACGGCTTGGCCCCGCCCTTGCCAAAGACCAGGTCACCCAAGCAGTCAGTACTATTTTAGACGTTTATATTAAACAACGCCTTGACGAAGAAAAGTTTTTAGATACTGTAAAACGTGTTGGTGTTACTCCATTTAAAGAAGCAATCTACTAAGGCCTGCAAATGAAAATAATTAAAGATAAACAAATTATAGAAAATAGCTGGCGCCATATTGCTGATGATGAAGCGACAGGTAGTGGAGACATTACTGTTTCTTTATCTCGCTGGAACAATGAAAAAAGTACCTTAGCCTCTCATTCTGGAGATATTGGCATCAGAATTGCTCCAGCAGACAATGTTGCCGATATTGCTGACGAACTCAACAATATCACGTTAGTTGCCGTTGAATTACCGGCCTTTACCGATGGCAGAGCTTTTTCACACGCAAGATTACTAAGAAGCCGTTATGGATATAAAGGTGAAATTCGTGCTATAGGTAGCTATATGGCTGACCAGGCTTTTTATTTAAATAGAGTAGGGGTCAATGCCTTTGAATTTGAAAATGCTACGGATTTAGCACTTGCGATTTCTACAATGAATGATTTTACTGTGAAATATCAAGAGTCAAGCAATTAAGCAATTAAGCAATTAAGCAATTAAGCAAAACATAAGGCTGAATAAGCATTTATTCAGCCTTATGTTTTACGAATATATTTAAAAGGAATCTATCCCCAGACCAAGAACATAACCATATATTAAAAAAACATATATAAACACTGCAAGAAGAAGATTCCCCCCCTAAAAGCATAGCCTTTAGCATTATCGGCCTTTTATCCTTCAATCCCTTCACTAAAAAATACAACAACATCCCAAATGCAATAACCTGCACAAAAAACCAAATACTTTCTGGAATTCCACTGGTATAAAAATCATCCCCAGTAATCCTAGATACATAATCAACAATCAAGTCATGGGATAATACCGCTAGATAAACCCTCAAACCTCCTGCCTCTCAATTCAATTTACTTTTAGCTTTATTAAACAAATTGAATCAAAATACGTTTTTGGTATCCTCTTATCATTACCAACATCAACCCCATCAAAATCTGATATTGCTTTTCCTCCAGCCAATGATATTACTGTTAAAACCAATCTCGCCAGCAGGGCATCCAATACTATTTCTTTGTTGGTTTATAGAATAAACATAAGAAGTGCATCTTCGCCCTAACCTACATAAAGAACTATTTGCTCAATATACTTAAACCTTTCAATAAAGTAACAGCTTCGTGCAAAGCATAGTCACGCACATCTAATGCTTCCTTCGCTTTTTCAGCCTCCTCCTCACTCTCTTTAGCCTTGCCATTTCCATTTTCTAAATGATGAGATAAATCCGCTTCTTTAACGGGTTTAAATTTTAATCCCTCTAAAGATTCCAGCTTAACTCTTGCTAAGGCAACGTCAGGCTCTATACCTTCAGCTTGAATAGATCTTCCTAATGGTGTGTAGTAACGAGCGGTTGTTAATTTAACTGCTGCATTTTTCCCTGTTGGTAAAATAGTCTGGACAGAACCTTTTCCGAAAGATTTTTCACCCATAATCACTGCTCTTTTATGATCTTGCAAAGCTCCTGCAACAATCTCTGATGCAGATGCTGAGCCCGCATTAATTAAAACTACCAATGGAATACCATTAATTTCATCACCAGGTGCCGCATTAAAACGCATTTCTGAGTTTTTAATCCTACCTTCCGTATAAACAATTAACCCTTTTTCCAAGAAAGCATCACTTACTTCTACTGCAGCATTTAAAACGCCGCCAGGGTTATTTCGCAAATCCAATACCAACCCTTTTAAGTCGGATTTATTTTCTTTTTTCAGCTCTGCAATAGCATCAACAACACCTTGACCCGTTCTTGATTGAAAACTACCGATCCTTAAATAACCATAATCTGGCTCAATAATTCTTTGCTTAACGCTTTTAACCTTAATAACTGCACGCGTAATATTAACTTTTAAAGGCGCTTCTTCACCCTCTCTAATTACTGTCAATAAAATATCACTCCCTGGCTTCCCTCGCATAATCTTTACAGCATCACCTAAAGTCATTCCTTTAACAGGCTTTTCATTTAAGCGGACAACCAAATCTCCCGCTTTCATACCCGCGCGATACGCAGGCGTATCATCAATTGGCGAAACAACTTTAACAAAGCCATTTTCCATGGTTACTTCAATTCCCAAGCCACCAAACTCGCCCATGGTACCTTCTCTTAGCTCTTTATATTGCTCAATATCTAAATAAGCTGAATGAGGATCCAAGCCTGATAACATGCCTTTAATGGCATCTTCTAGCAATTTTTTATCTGAAACAGGCTCTACATAATCTCTTTTTATTCGCCCAAAAACCTCTGTAAAAGCTCTTAATTCTTCATAAGGCAAGGTAACAACTTCCTGCTGCTCAGCCACATCATTTATATTAGGCTCCGAAATAATCTTTTTACTATTATCTCGATCTGCAATCACAGTACCACCAATGCTTAATAGCATTCCCAATATGATACCTAACAATAAAACCACACTATTTTTCTTTTTAAGCATACCTTTTAACACTCCAGCTCTTACATTTTTTAGATCTACAAAACCCTACTTAAATCTTAAGCAGATACTCTATCTAGTTTTTCCATTACGAATCTTTCGACACCATTTAATCGGGTTTATCGGTTTACCTTTTTTTCTAACACCAAAATACAAACCCGCTTTTGACCTTCCCCCACTCAAGCCAACACTTGAGATAACCGACCCCGCTTCAACCCAATCTCCCTTTGTTTTATATAAACTTTGATTAAAAGCATATAAAGACATATAACCTTTATCGTGCTTAATAATAGTCAACAATCCATATCCTCGCAACCAATCAGCATAAACAACCTGCCCTCTAGCCACTGATTTTACTTCCTGACCTTCTTTAGCCTCAATCAAAACGCCATCCCAGCGACTTTCAGAACGTTTTTCACCAAACTTTTTCAACAACCGTCCCCTAACAGGCCACGGCAATTCACCTTTTAATTGCCCAAAGGGCTTAACAACCCCCTCATTTAAGGGGAAATCATCTCTTGTTTGCTGTAACCTACCAATTAAAGCCGCCAATTTCTTTTCGCTCTGTTTAAAACGCCTTAATTGTTGTTTTTTTGATTGGACTTGCTTATTAAGCTTCATTAAAACAGACTTTCGCTCTTTTTTTACCCCCAACAATTCTAGCTGCCTTTGCTTTCTTGCCACTCGTTTTTGTTCTAATTGCTCAGACTCTTGCTGATGCTGACGCTCTAAATCACCTAAAACCTGTATATCTTGATTAATAGCAGCAATCTTCTTTAACCTGCGTTTATTAAAGAAATCGTAGTAAACCATAACACGTCCAGACAACGCAGGATCTTGCTGGTTCAACATTAGCTTTAACTTTTCATTCTTTCCCATTCCATAAGCTGCTTTTACTTGTTTTTCCAAGCTTTGCTTTTGGAACCTTATCTGCTGCTGCTTTTCTTTCCTCTGCTGCTTATTTTTTTCTAAATCCTTATTAATTTGATTTATTTGTCGCTTTAAAGATTGCAAACGGCTAACACTTTCACCATAACTGACTTCAATCACCTTCAATTCAGCCTGCAATGATTTCCTATCTGATTTTAAATTTTTTACTACTTTGGTGATTTGCTTTATTTTTGCTTTTAACCCTGAAAGCTCTTTCGTTTTATTTTCGACATCACCCGCTATTGAATTACCACAGAGTAGTAATCCGATAAAAAAAACACCCCAGAAAAAAGACTTAAATTTCATAACATAGAAAAGACTCAAGAATTAATACATCAGCTTATTAACTCTTGAGTCTTTTTCTCCTTTAAACCAACGACCGTCCAGTCATTTCAATCGGTTGATCAACACCTAAAATATTCAACATAGTCGGTGCTAAATCAGATAAACAACCGCCATCAGCAAGTGCCTTTGAACCACCCACATGAACCAATGGAACCAAGTTAGTAGTATGAGCCGTATGAGCCTGCCCAGTTCCCTCCCCAACCATTTGTTCAATATTGCCATGATCTGCAGTTACCAGCATCTGCCCATCCACTTCTTTTAATGCATCAACAAGCTGGCGCAACGATGAATCGATTGTTTCCACAGCAACAATAGCAGCATCCATCACCCCTGTATGTCCCACCATATCGCAATTAGCGTAATTACAAATTATAACGTCATATTTTTGGCCTTTTATAGCATCAACCAAATGCTCCGTCACTTCTGCAGCACTCATCTCTGGTTGCATATCATAAGTTTTAACTTTTGGCGAAGGGACTAAAATTCTTTCTTCATTTTTAAAAGGTTCATCTCTGCCACCATTTAAAAAGAATGTGACATGCGCATATTTTTCTGTTTCAGCCAAACGCAGTTGAGTCATTCCTGAATCAGCCAAGACTTCACCCAAACCATTTTTTACATCGACAGGCGGATAAGCCATTTCATAATCAAAGTCCTGATGATATTGAGTTAGCGTTGCATAATACCCTCTGTGTGGCTCACAGCCTCTTTCAAAATCATCAAACTCAATTTCTGTCAATGCTCGAGATATTTCTCTTGCTCTATCTGCACGAAAATTCATAAAAACAATAGAATCTTCAGGATCTAAAACAACGACATCTCCATTTTCACCTAATACACTGGTAGGAAAAACAAACTCATCATTTTCATCTCTAGCATAGGCATCATCCAAGCCTTGCTGTGCAGAGGTTACTTTGTATTTTGCCTCACCTTTAGCGATTAATTTATGAGCCTCTTCAACTCGCTCCCAACGACTATCTCTATCCATGGCATAAAAACGACCAATAACAGAAATAATTTGCCCCGCGCCTAATTCTGAAAACTTATCTTCTAACAACTTTATTGAACTTGTAGCACTTTTAGGCGGCACATCTCGCCCATCAAGGAAAGCGTGCAAATAAACTTTCTTTAAACCTCGCTTTACAGCCAATTCAACCATTGCAGCAATATGCAACTCGTGACTATGCACTCCACCTGGAGACAAAAGCCCCATAATATGCAAAGCCTTGCCTTTTTCTATAGCTTCATCCACTGCCTTACATAGCGCAACGTTAGAGAAAAAACTACCATTTTGAATAGCTTCTGTCACCTTAGATAACTCTTGACGCACTAGCCGGCCACTACCAATATGCAAATGTCCTACTTCAGAATTACCCATTTGCTGATCAGGTAAACCGACCGAATCCCCAGCACAATCAAGCAAAGAAGTTGGACACTCTTGCTGCAAATGATCCCAACAGGGTGTTTTCGCCATTGCTATCGCATTATTACTCGGGTCTTCTCTATATCCGAATCCATCAAGAATTAATAAGACTAATGGTTTTGGTCGATTCAACATATTTTTCTCTCTCCACTTCACCTATCAAAAAATATAACAGGCTGAAAATTATTTAAAAGCCGCCTTATATTAAGCGTCACTCATTATACTTGGTTCCTTAAGGAACCTCTGATTAAGTTGGTTAGAATTTAGCGCAGAAAAAACTGTCGCTATTTTTCACGAAGTGAGGCGTAATAATCATTCTATTGCACCGATCTTCGTGGAAAATAGCGGCCGTTTTAGCAAGCTAAAACTAATTGGACTTGATCAGAGACTCCTTACGCAAACTGAGGATGATATCCACCTTAATAACAAAAAACATAAAGGACCATAAATTCATACACTTACAATATTATTTCAACACTAGCCTCTTAATTTAGCTGACAGCTCTGCAAGTTTTTATTTTGTTCGCTTTACTAATAGACTAGAATAGTAGTTTATACTAATACTCGCGACATCTGTATTAATGTATATAAAGAATACTTTACACTTATCTGATTGATGACACATAGCGTTTCTAGAGCAATAACACAATGGTTTATATAAATGGAAAATAGCAGGGAAATAACTCTTTACAATGATGCAGATATTAACCGCGCAGCACGTTGTTTAAAAGCAATGTCACACCCACTACGTTTAAAAATTCTTTGTGTTTTAGGCACAGAAAAAATCAGCGTACAAGAAATAGTTAAGCAAGTTGGCACTAGCCAAAGCAATATTTCTCAACATTTAGCCATTTTAAGAGAAAAAGACATCCTCGGTCACGAGAAACAGGCAAACCGAGTTTATTACTATATTGATGACGAGCGCATGCTTAAACTTATCAACATGATGCGAGAAGTTTTTTGTACTTCTTGCTAACCCCCCTATTAATTACAATTTATATTTTACAATGGATCAATACTTAGAATTTATTTCCAATCACTACCTCCTTTGCCTCGGACTTGTTGTTATCACTTATTTATTAATTCAAGACTTGGTTGAAAGTACTTTTAATAAATATGAAGGCTTGTCACCCTTACTTGCCGTCACAAAAATGAATGACGACAGTACTGTTATTGTTGACGTACGTGAGCCTCATGAATACATTAAAGGCCATATTGAAAATTCTATTAATATCCCTCTGGGTAAATTCCCCGAAAAAGTAAACACACTAGACAAATATAAATCACAGCCCATTATTGTTGTTTGTCAAAGTGGAACACGTGCTGTTCCTGCTTGTAAAACACTCACTAAGGAAAATTTTGAACATGTTTTCAATATGATTGGTGGCATGCAATCTTGGCAAGATAATAATTTTCCTATAAAAATAACTAGCACAGAGAAATTCTAAACCTCAGTTATACTTCATGCGGTTATGGATGCAGAATTTATAGCTAGTTAATTTTTGTTGATAGCAACGTAGTCATAACAACGAAAAGTACTATCGACCCTTTTACTTAATCAAACAATAGAAAAATCATGGCAGAACAAAATACAACGGAAGAAAAGCAATTCTCAATTCAAAAAATATTTACTAAAGATATTTCTTTTGAAACACCTAATTCGCCAAAAATATTCACTGAAAAATGGGAACCAACAGTTGATTTCAACCTTGGAACAAATGTTGAAAAACTAGAGAATGCATTGTTTGAAGTCACCCTATCCGTGACTGTTACCGTAAAATGTAAAGAATCTACAGCTTATTTAGTAGAAGTGACACAAGCAGGTATATTTTCACTTGCTGGTTTTACAGAGCAAGAAATGGGGCCTATGGTCGGCAGCTTTTGTCCTAACATTTTATTCCCTTATGCTAGGGAAGTTGTTTCTGATTTAGTTGCAAAAGGCGGCTTTCCTCAATTACTTCTTGCCCCTGTTAATTTTGATGCATTGTACCAACAACACTTGCAACAAGCTCAACAGGCGCCAAGTACAAATACAGTAAATTAATGAAACCATCTATCAGCGTCTTAGGCTCTGGCTCATGGGGGACTGCACTTGCAATCCAGGCAGCCAGAAATGGTTGCCAAACCCTTTTATGGGGACATGACCCTGAACACATGGCCTCTTTGTCTCAACATCAAGAGAACATTCGCTATTTACCAGGATTAACACTTCCTAAATCAATGCTAATTACTGATAATTTAGAACAGGCAATTAAGTTTAGTCCTGTTATTCTTATTTCAGTACCTAGCCATGCATTCAGAGCTACCTTAGAAAACATAAAGCCATTTATTAATAGCAACACCCAAATAGCATGGGCAACCAAAGGCTTTAACCCTGCTGACGGTGCTTTATTGAATCACGTCGTTGAGCAAGTCTTTTCACCCGAAGTCAATTGTGCAGTACTTTCAGGCCCTACTTTTGCCAAAGAAGTGGCAGCAGGCCTTCCAACTGCAATCACTATTGCATCAACCACACCTCAATTTTCAGAACAAATATCAACCCTACTGCACAACCCCTGCTTTAGAACTTATACCAGTAATGATATTGTTGGCGTTCAAGTTGGCGGCGCAGTAAAAAATGTACTTGCTATTGCTGCGGGAATTGCTGATGGACTTGGCTTTGGGGCAAATACACGATCAGCTTTAATAACAAGAGGCTTACAAGAAATTATTCGTCTTGGTCTAAAACTAGGAGGACAAGCTGATACATTTATGGGACTTGCTGGTCTTGGCGACCTTATTCTTACCTGTACGGATAATCAGTCTAGAAACAGACGCCTAGGCTTGGCTCTTGGGGAAGGAAAAGATAAAGAAACAGCCATTATAGAAATTGGACAAGAAGTTGAAGGCATATCTGCCGCAAAAGAGACCCATCTTCTTTCTATAAAACACAATATTGAAATGCCTATTATTGAACAAACCTATAAAGTTCTATACCAAAATTTAGACCCCCGTATTGCTGTTCAAAATCTATTAACTCGGGAACAAAAAGCTGAGTGTTAACTTTTATTATCATTAATAGTTATTTCCTGTTTACAGCTATTTTTGAATAGTATATTAAGTGACCTCAGATTAAGTTTATTAGAATTTAGCACCAAAAAAACTATCACTATTTTTTACTAAGTGGGAAGTAATAGTCATTCTATTGCACTAATTTTCGTGGAAAATACCGACAGCTTTAGAAATAAAAAAATAATTGAACCTGATCACTGGCACCTTAACTAGTTCAGCAGGAACTATATTCAACAATGCAATTTTTTCCTGACTTTTTCGCTTTATATAGTGCGCTATCTGATTGTCGGATAAGTTCTTGCAAATCAACTCGATTATTATTATCAAAAAGCACCACACCAATACTCACCGTGTAGTGAAGGTTTAAATTAGATAAGCTTACACCATTCTTTTCTATTGATAGTCGAATTTTATCTAGAACAAATATAGACTGTTCTATATTTGTATCAACCAAAGCTATAACAAACTCTTCTCCACCAATCCGTCCTAACAAATCACTTTCCCGTAAATGCTCTTGCAAGCACTGAGTAAATGACTTTAACACTTCATCTCCTCCTTCATGTCCAAAAGTATCATTTATTTCCTTGAAATTATCAATATCAATATATGCTAATGACATTAACTGCTTATTTCTTTGAACTATTTTTAAAATAGTTTCACAATTTTCAAGGAACGCTCTACGTGTCATAATTCCAGTTAACTGATCATATGTGGCCAGTTCCCTTTGCTCATTTTCTAAGCGATATATTTCTAGCAATAGACCAATTAAATACCAACATATTATCGGGGTAACTATTGCAGCAATACTGATTGTTATATACACCCCTTCTAAATCTACTTCACGACCTGAAATATAAAGAACAGGAATACTGACCACCACCGAAAAAATAATCGAAACTATAGTGATTAAACAAACAGCACTTGGGCGGCCTATTTTTATAATTACATCTTGTATACTAATAAAACCCTCTCATTTTCTGCTTATTTAAAAGTATCTTATACCATGACCACTTAATCAAACGCTCCAAAAGCCTAGGAACCAACAAGAAATTACACATCAATTTTTCTCTAGACATTCCAGTTTAACTAATTTTTTTACAAAGATTGAATGTTTTTTACAAAAAAACTAGTCTAAATGAAATATATAGATTACTATTAATTTAACACTTGTTTTTTAACAGCTTACAAACCTTACTTAAACTAAAATATACCAAGAATATCTAAGGAGATCTCATGTTACATATTATCAGTAGCCTTCCTCTTTCACCTTTATTTATTGAGAATACAAAATCTGGCGATACTATTATTTTTACGGATGATGCTGTTTTTGCCGTAAAACAAAATACGAAAATAGAATTACTAGCTTATAAAGCATTTAGCCACATTAATTTGTGTGTTCGGAAGGCTGACCTAATCATAAAAAATATATCAAAGAGTGATTTACTACGCAATGTAGTTATCATTGATGAAGCACAATATGTAAATGCGACTACTGAAGAATTTGCAGTAAAATCCTGTAACTAAATAAGATATATTATTACTTTTTATACACATTAGCATGGCTTATAAAAATCCGTTTAAATCACCCCATAGTTTTGAGGGAAAAATTTTTACACTTTATAAGTACCAAATAGAAGTACAAACAAAACTGTTAGCAAAAATAAAACAAACTTTGCCTGAGCATTTGTCTGCCCATGCCCATTATTGTGTCTTAAACAATAAAAAACTTTCTCTTTATACTGATTCTGCCATTTGGTCTTCACAACTTAGGTTTTATCACCAAACAATTCTTCAGTCTTTATTAAGCTCTCACAGCGGAGTTATTGAGACACTACAAATAAAAATAATACCACCAACAATAGCCCCTGTTCCTCCGAACAAGCAGGAAAAAAAGATACCTTCAATTGAAAATATTAATTTTATTTTAGAGCAGGCCGAACATCAAAATGATGAGAACCTTAAAAAGTCTTTATTTAAACTGGCCAAATCTTTTCAAAAAAAATCTAAAAAAAAAAGGGGGGGGGACGGAGAATCCCTAAAACCAGATAATTAAAATTACACTTGGCTGAGAAAAGACTCAGTAAAAAAGCCTGCCAAACAACACCGTATTGACAGGAATTCTATGTAATTTAATTGTGTGAAGTATACAAACTTACTCTTCCAAAGCTGATGAAGGGATAGATCGCATAAAAGCAATCGGGGCATCCTCATCATTTTCAAATGATACTTTTTCCCATGCATCGGTATTCTCTAGTAGCGCCAATAATAATTTATTATTTAGCGCATGTCCTGATTTAAAACCTTTAAATTCACCAATTAAGCTATGACCTAATAAATATAAATCACCAATAGCATCCAGTATCTTATGCTTTACAAACTCATCAGCATACCGAAGACCATCTTCATTTATAACCTTATCGTCATCTACAACAATAGCATTATCCAAACTTCCACCTAAAGCCAAGTTATTTTCCCTTAAAAACTCTATATCTTTCATAAAGCCAAAGGTTCTTGCTCTACTCACTTCCTTGACAAAAGTAGTTGATGAAAAATCCATCACAGAAGTTTTCAAGTGATCTGGAAAAGCAGGATGGTCAAAGTCGATAGTAAATGTAACTTTAAAACCTTCAAAAGGTTCAAAGGCCGCCCATTTATCATCTTCTTCAACACGTATTGTTTTCTTAATACGAATATACTGTTTAGGACTGTCTTGTTCAGCAACACCCGCTGATTGCAATAAGAACACAAATGGCCCCGCACTACCGTCCATAATGGGCACTTCAGCCGCACTAACATCAACAATAGCATTATCGATACCAAGACCTGCAAGTGCTGACAACAAATGTTCAATAGTAGCGACTTTATTGCCATCCTTAACCAACGTAGTTGAAAGCAGCGTTTCACCAACATTTTCAGGTATCGCATCAATCATGACAGGCTTATCCAAATCAACACGGCGAAACCGTATGCCTGTATTTGGTTCCGCAGGATGTAAAGTTAAATAAACTTTATCACCACTGTGTAATCCAACTCCTGTTGCTCTAATTGTATTTTTTAGTGTTCTTTGCTTAATCATATAATGCTGTCGCTAATAAACTCTGATCGCTGATTTTATCACATTTCCTAAAAAACTATCTTAATCTGCCTGACGCCTTAAAAAGGCTGGCACATCTAAATAATCCAAATCGACATCCCCTTTAGGCTGTGCTCCAAATCGAGTTTCCCTTGGTTCTTGCTTACTTTGTCTAATAACTGTCGGCTTATCTAAAACATCATAATTAACATCACCAGCCGCTGCTTTTTGTACTAGCTTAACAGGTGTATTCACAGCTGATTTCTTACAACCCATACCTGTTGCAACAACAGTGACTTTAATTTCATCACCCATATCAGGATTTGTTGCCATACCAATTTTCATATCAGCATCTTCTGATGCAAAAGCTTGCATAATGCTGCCAATCTCATCAAATTCAGTTAACCCCATATCTGCTGCAGTCACATTAACTAAAATGCCTTTAGCACCTTGCAAGTTAATATCTTCCAGCAAAGGACAAGCAATAGCTTTTTCAGCAGCTTCTCTAGCTCTATGCTCACCTGTAGCAGCGCCAGAACCCATAATTGCAGCTCCCATATTAGCCATAACAGTTTTCACATCTGCAAAATCCACATTGATCAATCCAGGGTGAGTAATCAACTCGGTAATACCTTGCACAGCATCTAATAAAACATCATTAGCCGCTTTAAATGCATTAGTAACAGATAAATTTCCACCTAGTACTGGTAATAGTTTTTGATTTGGAATAATAATGAGTGAATCAACATATTTTTCCAATTCACAAATACCTTCTTCTGCCACTAGCTTTTTCTTTTGGCCTTCAAAGTCAAATGGCTTTGTAACTACAGCAACAGTTAAAACACCCATTTCTTTAGCGACTTCTGCTATAACAGAAATGGCTCCAGTGCCTGTTCCTCCACCCATGCCAGCAGTCAAAAACACCATATCAGCACCGTCAATGACTTCTTTAATATGGTCTTTATTTTCTTCAGCTGCTAACTTTCCAACTTCAGGTTTAGTTCCTGCACCCAATCCTTTGGTTAGCTCGATTCCCAACTGAACCTTTGTTTCAACATTTAAACGACGTAATGCTTGAGCATCTGTATTGGCACACACAAACTGCACACTATCTATATGGCTCTCGATCATGTGATCAACAGCATTACCGCCGCCGCCGCCCACACCGATCACTTTTATCACCGCACCATCGCTACACATATCCATTAATTCATATTTCATTTTCACGTCCTCAATTACACCCACATAATTTAAAAATTACCTTGAAACCAATTTTTCATTCTGGCCAATACCCCGTCACCACTACCACTTGTATCGTCAATTCGCCCATGATGGTCTCTGCCATACAACAATAACCCTACCCCCGTAGAATAAATTGAATTTTGCACAACATCAGTTAAACCCGAAACATGCTGGGGAACTCCCATACGCACTGGCATATGGAAAATCTCTTCAGCTAAATCAACTAATCCTTGAACCTTTGAGCTTCCTCCTGTTAATACCACACCTGCAGCGATTAAATCTTCATAGCCACTGCGTCTAAGTTCCGCTTGTACCAATAGCATTAATTCCTCATATCTTGGCTCAACAATTTCAGCAAGGTTCTGTGCTGAAATTGTTCTTGGTTCTCTATCTCCAATACTCGGCACATTAATCATCTGCTCTTCATTAACTAACTGCGTTAAAGCACAGGCATATTCACACTTAATTTCTTCTGCACTCTTGGTTGGTGTCCTTAATGCCACCGCTATATCATTAGTCACTTGATCACCTGCAATAGGAATGACTGCGGTATGTTTAATAGCCCCTTCTGAAAAAATCGCTATATCAGTTGTTCCCCCACCAATGTCTATTAAGCAAACACCTAATTCTTTTTCATCTTCTGTCAATACCGATGTACATGATGCCAATTGCTCTAAAACAATATCTTCCACTTCGAGTCCACATCGTCTAATACATTTAATGATATTTTGTGCAGCACTCACACTGCCTGTCACCATATGAACTTTAGCTTCAAGTCTAATACCTGACATACCAATAGGTTCTTTAATCCCTTCTTGCTGATCAATCACAAATTCCTGAGGCAATATATGTAATATTTTTTGATCGGCAGGTATTGCCACGGCCCTTGCCGAATCAATCACCCGATCAATATCATATTGCATGACTTCTTTATCTTTAATCGCCACAATGCCATGTGAATTTAGGCTTTTAATATGACTCCCTGCAATACCCGCAAAAACAGATTTAATTTGGCAACCTGCCATTAACTCAGCCTCTTCTACTGCTCGCTGAATTGAATGAACCGTTGACTCCAAATTAACAACCACCCCTTTTTTTAGGCCTTTTGAGGGGGCTCTACCAATACCGATGATTTCAATTTCACCACTTCCAGTGTGTTCAGCCACAATAGCAGCCACCTTAGAAGTACCAATATCTAGCCCTACAATAATATTTTTCTCTATTTTTTTTGCCATATTAAATACGCTTTATATTTTGTTCATTTCAGCTATTTTTTTCCAATCTTTTTCTGCGATGCCTTGCTTCCAGGTTAAGGCATATCCATTTGAATATCTCAAATCAACAATTCCTATTTCTGCTATTTGCTCTTTACTTAATAAAGAAACCGTCTTCAAAAATCGCTGTATTTTTTTTAAAGGTTGATTTCTTCCTGCATTTAATAGCATTTCATTTTGTAACTTAATATTCCACGCTCGCCTTTCATTAATACTGAACTCAGCCAAACTCATTCCTTGCGAATCCAACTCAGTATTTATTCTATTTATAATTTCCAACATTTTAGACTCATACCCTTCTGGCCCAATGAGCAAGGGTAATTCACTAAAATCATATTTATCAACTGGCTTAAAAACTTCACCATCTATATTGATTAATGCATTTTCACCCCATCTTACGATAGGGGTCTCTTCATCAATTTTTATAATAATTGCATCAGGCCAAACACGCTTAACCTTAACAGATGCAACCCAAGGTAATGCTTTTACAGAGGTCTGAATTTGTTGAATATCAACATTATAAAACCCATTTATCACATGCTCTCGCAATACCTGTTTTAATTTATCTTTTGCTAAATATTTAAACGCCCCTTCAATCCTTACATATTTAACTGGCAACCAATCTGATCCTTGCGCTTTCACTTCTTGCCAACCTTGCCAAGCAATTATTAGCAGCAAAACAAAGCCAACTAAGTAATGAATAACTGTTTTAGTCATTCACTGTGGTTTCTAAAATACGCCAAACCAGTTCATCAAAATCACAGCCTTCTACTTTAGCCGCCATAGGAACCAAACTATGATCGGTCATCCCTGGTACTGTATTAACCTCTATTAACTGTGACTGCCCTTGATGATCAATAAATATATCAACACGCCCCCATCCTTTAACATCAACAACCTGACAAGCCTCTACTGCCAATTGCTTTAATCTATTTTCTTGTTCTAAAGACAAGCCACAGGGACAATGATATTGAGTACTATCTGACTGGTATTTGGCCTCAAAATCATAAAATTCATTGGCGGTTTCCAATCGAATAACAGCTAATGCTTCACCATCTAATATCGCTACGGTATATTCATTCCCTTCAACCCAGGCTTCTACTAATACATCACACTGATAATTTTCAGCCATTAATAAAGCCTGTTTCAACTCATCTCGATTACTGGCTTTACTCATTCCAATACTCGACCCCTCTTGAGCAGGTTTAACGATGACAGGAAACCCTAATCTATCAATACACCGATCTATATCTTGCTCTGTATTTAACACAAACCACTTAGGTGTCTTTAATCCCGCGCCTTGCCAACACAACTTGGTACGTAATTTGTCCATAGTCAATGATGACGCCATCACACCAGAGCCTGTATAAGGAATATTCATTACCTGCAATACCCCTTGTAAAACACCATCTTCACCACCACGTCCGTGAATAATGTTAAATATTCTATCTATTTCTTTTCCTGCCAGAGCTTCAATCACACAATCTTTAACATCTATTGCAACAACATCTAGCCCTTGCTTTTCAAGTGATTTAAATACCGCCAATCCACTTTTAATCGAAATTTCTCTCTCAGCGGAATTTCCACCCATTAACACCGCAACTTTGCCAAACCCTTTTGCTTGCTTAATGCGTAATGGCTTCACAATACCTCACCCACTCGGCATACTTCAGTCGATAACTGTACATTATGCTGTTCTTCAACTTGTTGTTGGACATAGGCAATAAGTGCTTCAATATCTGCCGCAGTTGCCGAGCCTGTATTTTCAATAAAATTCGCATGTTTCTCAGAAACACAAGCGCCTCCTATTGCATATCCTTTCAATCCACTTGCTTCAATTAATCTTGCAGCATAATCACCTTTAGGGTTTTTAAATACTGATCCACAAGTCGGTTTATTTGTAGGTTGTGTAAGACCTCTTTTTTCTAATAAACCTTTAATCTTTAATTGGCTTAATTCTGATTCACCTTGACTCAATATTAATTCTGCTGAAATAAACCATTCGTCTTTCACCCCTTTAACAGATCGATAAGCTACTTCAAATTCTTCTGTATCTCTTTTTGTGACAATTCCTTGAGTATTAACCATTTCGACACTGTCAACTATATTCCAGGTTTCTCCACCAAAAGCACCCGCATTCATTTTTAAAGCGCCTCCCATAGTTCCGGGAATACCTGCTAAAAACTCTGCACCTGCTAATCCTAATCCAGTACAAAACTTTGCAACATGAGCACAAGGCACACCAGCTTCCACATATACTTTTGCAGTATCAACTAACTGCATATCTTTAAGTCGCCCACGAGTATTGATAACAGTCCCTTTTATTCCACCATCCCGGACTAGCAAATTGCTTCCTAAACCTAACCAATACACACTTTCATTTGTGGGCAATGTTTTCAAAAATGTAATTAAATCACTTTTATTTTCTGGCAAATACATCTTTTCAGCCGGCCCGCCCACTCGCCAACTGGTGTATTTTGCTAAGGGTTCATTTTTTAACAAAGTCCCCTTCATTTTGCTAAAGCCTGTGTTAATTTTTCTGGCAGTTCTGCTGAAATTTGCCCCACATTTCCCGCGCCCATTGTTAACAAAACATCACCCTGCTTTACGATACCTGCCAATATGTTGGCTAGTTCACTATGGTCTTTAACAAAAACAGGATCCACCTGCCCTCTTACTCGAATGGCTCTTGATAAGGCCTGTCCATTTGCTCCAGCAATTTCTGATTCACCCGCTGTATATATATCCAATAGAATTAGCACGTCAACAGTAGATAACACATCAACAAAGTCTTCAAATAAATCACGTGTTCGAGTGTATCTATGTGGTTGAAAAACCACGACTTTACGTCTAGATGGCCATGCCTGCTGCAAAGCTTCTAAAGTTGCACCCACTTCTCTAGGATGATGCCCATAATCATCTACGAATGAAAGATGTCCATCACCGACTGCAATATCACCATTTAATTGAAAACGGCGCCCTATACCTTTAAAAGCTTTTAAGCTAGTTATAATGGCCTGGTCATCAACATCTAAACGTGTAGCAATAGCAATAGAAGCCAAAGCATTAAGCATATTGTGCCAACCGGGCATGTTAAGCGTAACGTCTAATGTTTTATGATCCCCCCAACGCTCAACAGAAAATGAGGTTTGCATGCCATGCTGCTGGATATTTGTTGCACGAATGTCAGCATCTTTATGTACGCCATAAGTTTTCACTGGCTTGGCTATTTTAGGCAAAATGGATTGCACACCTTCATCATCAATACACATCACAGCTAAACCATAAAAGGGTAAATGATGTAAAAACTCTAAAAATGTCTCTTTCAATCGCTGAAAACTACCGCCATAAGTTTCCATATGATCTTGATCGATATTGGTTACCACTGCCATCATGGGTTGAAGATGTAAAAATGAAGCATCACTTTCATCCGCTTCAGCAACTAGGTACTGACCTAACCCTAATTTTGCATTGGTTCCAGCACTATTTAGTCGCCCACCAATAACAAAGGTCGGGTCTAAGCCACCCTCAGCAAGAATACTGGCTGTCAAACTTGTTGTTGTAGTTTTCCCGTGAGTCCCTGCCACTGCAATACCAAATCTAAAACGCATCAATTCTGCCAACATTTCTGCTCGTGGAATTACGGGTATTCTATTAATATAAGCAGCGTTCACTTCCTCGTTTTTTCTATCTACCGCTGTTGAGGTAACAACCACATCAACATTTTGTACATTTTCTTTACAATGCCCGATATAAACAGTGACACCTTCCTGTTCCAATCGTTTAGTAACAGCACTTTCTCTAATATCAGACCCCGAAACTTCATAACCTAAATTTGATAAAACTTCGGCAATTCCACTCATGCCCGTACCACCGACACCCACAAAATGAATTTTTTTTATCACACCTAATAATTGTGTAGGTCTTTGTATATCTGGCATATTCATTATTTGGCCTCCTGAATGCAAATATTAGCGACAACCGCAGTTGCATCTAATTTAGCTTTTTCTTTTACGACTCTAGTCATTGCTTTCATTGATGACTTCACATGTTGAATAGCCATCATTAATGAAGTTTCATTTAATTCACTTTGGTCTAATAAAACAGCTCCACCATCATCATATAAATATCGAGCATTGGCTGTTTGATGATCATCAATGGCATGAGGGAGAGGAATAAATATTGCAGGAATACCCACCGCCGCCACTTCACTCACTGTCATAGCACCTGATCGACAAATCACCACATCCGCCCATTGATATGCTGAAGCAATATCATCTATAAATTCTATCGCCTCGGCTTCTATATTAAGTTCTGCATATTTCTTAGCCACTAATTCTAATGATGCAGTTCCTGTTTGGTGTTTAATTTCTATATCACTCAAAAGTGCAGCAGTTGCAGGCACAATATCATTTAAAACTTTTGCGCCTTGGCTTCCTCCAACAATTAAAAGACGAAAAGGTCTATTTTTCTCAGCAGTCCAAAGTTCTTTTTCAGGAAAATCTAAAAAATGAGTTCTTAATGGATTCCCTGTAAAAGTTGCCGTAGTTGTTGAAGGGAAACTGTTAGGAAATGCCTCCAAAACTCTATTTGCTTTCTTAACTAATAATCTGTTTGTCGTACCAGGGATTCTATTTTGTTCATGTATGATCAAAGGAATACCCATTAAACTTGCAACCATTCCACCAGGCCCTGCAACATAGCCTCCCATGCCAAGAACCACATCAGGCTTCCGCTTTTTTAAAATTTTAAATGCTTCCCAAAATGCTTTTACCATGAGCTTTAGATTATTAATTTTTGCACCAAGGCCTTTACCCCTAATGCCTTGCACAGACAACCAATCTATTTCAATACCATTATCAGGAACGACTTTACTTTCCATTCCCTTTTTCGTACCTATCCAACTAACATCCCAGTCCTTTGCTTTTAAATAGTGGGCAACAGCAAGTGCAGGGAAAACGTGCCCCCCTGTTCCACCAGCCATAATAACGATACGTTGCCCCATTAAACTTGTCCTTGACTCATTTTAATTTGTTTTTGTTTTACTTCACTATGCACCCGAAACAATAAAGCCATCGCAGCACACATCACAATCATACTTCCGCCGCCATAACTCATCAGCGGTAACGTAAGCCCTTTAGTTGGCAAAATTCCCATATTCACCCCCATATTGACAAACGATTGAAACCCGAACCATATACCCAAGCCATAAGCTATAAAAGCGGCAAATGGACTCTCTACTTGTTCTGCTTTTACGGCAAGAGCAAAGGCATGCCATATCAACCAGCTAAAAAGAGCAATAATACTTGTCACACCTATCAACCCTAGTTCTTCTGCCAAAACTGAAAACAAAAAATCAGTATGTGCTTCAGGTAAATAAAATAGTTTTTGTATACCACTCCCTAGCCCTACTCCAAAAACTTCCCCTCGTCCAAACGAAATAAGCGCTTGAACTAACTGAAACCCTGTATTTTGTGCATCAGCCCATGGATCTATAAACCCTGTTACCCTCGCCCATCGGTAAGATGAAAAATACACCAGCAACATGGCCAATACTGCAACCACGGCTATGATTATTAAAAACTGCCATAACCGCGCACCACTCAAATACATAATCCCCATGGCTATCACTAAAATAACAACAGCAGAACCAAAATCGGGTTCTAACAATAGTAATACACAAGCTACCGAAAACAGTAATAATGGCTTAACTAAGCCATATGTTGATTGCTGCACATCCTCTTGATGTCTTGTCACGTATCCAGCCATATAAACGACTGAAATAAATTTTACGATTTCAGATACCTGTATTCTTAAACCCGCAACAGACATCCACCGAATACTACCTTTAACCTTGATTCCCATACCTGGAATCAATATAAATACCAACAAAGCAAGCCCAAGAATAAACAGCCATGGCCCCATTATTTCCCATAATCGCAAAGGAATAAATGTCACAACAATGGCAGTACAGAGCCCTAAAATAATATGCGTTAATTGCTTAATGGGGTAATACATATAATCATGATTCAGCATTTTGTCACCTAAATGCAACGATGACGATGTCACGATAATAAACCCCATAATTAACAAACAACTGCAAATAAACAGTAAATAATAATCTAAATAAAACCGTTTTATTTGCGTATCACTCACGCAACTAACTCCATCACAGCTGTGGTAAATTTGTCTCCTCTATCCTGATAATTTTTATACTGATCAATACTTGCACAAGCAGGACTCAACAACACACTATCGCCCTCAGCAACTAATGTTGCTGCAAGTTGCACGGCTTGCTTTACATTTTCAACTTTATAAGTCGGTACACAACCATTAATTGCAGCGTCAATTCGATCGGCATCTTTACCCATCAAAACAACACTTTTTGTTTTTTCTTTTAGCATAGGAACCAAGTCGTTCATATCCGCTCCTTTCGCATCACCACCCGCTATTAAAACTACTTTATCTTGATATCCTTGAAGTGCTGCAACACAGGCTCCGATATTGGTTGCTTTTGAATCATTAATCCAAGCAACACCTTTAACATCGGCAACACGCTGCATTCTGTGGCTTAAGCCTTTAAATTTACGCAAAGCATCACACATGGCGTCTGTATTTAAACCCACTGCACTACCCATAGCTAATGCTGCCAATGCATTGGCCACATTATGTAAACCTTCTAAAGGCAATTCTTGCTGGCGCATAATAGGTTCATCATGATTCATCAACCATATCTCATCTTGTTTTTTTTGCAGATGAAATCCTATCTTTTTTTGCACGCTAAAAAATTCAACATTTCGTCCATCACATTGCATTTTTTTTACGATTTCATCATCTTCATTGAGAACCATGACACCGTTACCTGCAAATATTTTTTGCTTTTCTTTAGCATAACCTTGCACACCATTGTGTCGGTCTAAATGATCCTCAGATACATTTAAAACAGTCGCCACTTTTGCATTTAAAACTGAAACCCTTTCTAGTTGAAAACTAGAGAGCTCTATAGCATAGAGTTCTACCGTATCATCTAATAAATCTAATGCGGGTGTGCCCAGGTTTCCACCTATTGCCGTTTTTACCCCAGAAGCATTTCCCATCGCTCCCAACATTGTTGTTACCGTACTTTTCCCATTTGATCCCGTTATAGAAACAATAGGCATATCCGTACTGCATGCAAATAAATCAATATCACTGACTAAGTTTGCTCCCAGACCTAAAGCCTGTTGAATCGATTTTTCCTGTAAAGAAACCCCTGGACTCACTATCAAGTGTGTGGCCACATCAAATGCTGCAGCATCAAACCCTCCTGTAAAGACGGGAGTATCTGGGTAATCTGCCAATAATGCATCATTTAACGGTGGCTTATCTCTACTATCTATCACTGCAAAAGGAATAGATAAAAAAGATAAGAACTTAGCCACAGAAAAGCCTGTTGCACCCAACCCGACAACCAAAACCTTTGAGTCTTGATTTAAATCTAATTGAGTTTCTATTGACTTAGCTATAGCGTCTCTATTCATCATTATCTTAATTTCAATGTTGCCAAGCCGATCAAAACAAGAATAAATGTGATAATCCAAAAACGCACAATAATTCTTGGTTCAGGCCAGCCCTTTAATTCATAGTGATGATGGATTGGTGCCATTAAAAATACACGTTTCCCCCTCATCTTAAATGAGGCCACTTGAATAATGACTGAAATAGTTTCAACCACAAAGACCCCCCCCATAATCATCAAAACTATCTCTTGCCGAACGAGTACTGCTAATATACCTAGGGCCGCACCTAAGGCTAATGCACCTACATCCCCCATGAAGACCATCGCAGGATAAGCGTTAAACCATAAAAAACCTAAACCAGCACCCACAAGTGCCGCACAAAAAACAATTAATTCACCTGATTCTGGTAAATAAGGAATAGCCAAGTACTCCGCAAACTTTATATTCCCAGAAAGATAAGCAAAAATACCTAACGCAGCTGCAACCATCACTGTCGGCATAATGGCTAACCCATCAAGCCCATCAGTTAAATTAACCGCATTACTGGAACCGACGATAACGAAATAAGTAACAACAATATAAGCCCAGCCCATATCAATCATTACATCTTTAAAAAAGGGCACAATAAATTGTGTTTCTGCTGCGACTTCTGCTGACATATATAGAAATACGGCCACACCTAATGCAATCGTCGATTGCCAAAATAGCTTGGCTACTGCTGATAAACCATCACTATTACCTTGCATGACTTTTCTATAATCATCAACAAAACCAATAATGCCATGCCCTAAAGTCACTATTAATACCACCCACACATAACGATTTTCCAAGTCGGCCCAAAGTAATGTACTAATACCAATAGCCACAAGAATTAAAGCCCCACCCATAGTTGGTGTACCTGCTTTTTCATAATGACTTTCCGGTCCGTCTTCACGAATTGATTGACCAATTTTTTTTCTAGTTAATTTTCTTATCATCACTGGGCCGACGATAAATGAAATAACTAATGCCGTTAATGCACCTAAAATAGCTCTTAAGGTTAAGTATTGAAATACCCGAAAACCGCCATCAAAATGCATTAAATAATCTGTTAAATAAAGTAACATTTTTTACCTTTATGTCCTGAAATCTGTAACTATCGCTTCTACTATTTTTTCCATCTTTTGCGAACGAGAGCCTTTAATTAACACGACCTCATTCCCCTTCAACTTTCTCTCTAAATACGTTATCAATTCTGTTTGCGAATCAAAAAAAGTGGCTCCTCTGCCAAATGAATGGGAGGTAGATTCTGCATCGGAGCCTATAGTTAGTAGCTGTGCTACATTCTTTGATTTAATTAACTCGCCTAGTTCTTCATGTTTTTTTATACTATCAACACCCATCTCAGCTAAAGCCCCCATAACAAACCAAGGCTCCCCTTCACATTGAATTAACACATCCAGTGCTGCTTTTACCGAACTTGGGTTGGCGTTATAAGTATCATCAATAACCAAGTTTCCTTTTTTTCCAATCAGTGGCTGTAACCTTCCAACAACCGGCTTCATTTTCTCTAGCCCTTGTTTTATCTGTTCTAACCCGACACCAAAACTCAAACAACTTGCTACCGCTGCCAATGCATTGATGACATTATGTCGCCCAGCCAAACCAAGTTTTATTGTTATCTCACCTATCGCTGTCGACAAAAGAAAATGACAAATAAACGCGCCATTTTCTATAGTTTCTTTAATCTCTTTCGCATTCACATCGGCAGGTTTACTCAAACCGAAACTAATAATTTTTTTACCTCTTGCTAGCTCTTCCCATAAACTATAAAAAGCATCATCCTTGTTTAATACAGCCACATCATTTGCACTCAAACTTGCAACAATTTCGCCTTTTGCTTTTGCAATACCTTCTAAACTTCCAAAACCTTCAATATGTGCTGCACCTACATTTGTAATCGCAGCAACATCGGGTTGAGCATAATGACTGCTATATGCAATTTCACCACTATGATTCGCTCCCATTTCTATCACTGCATATTCATGATTCTCATGCAGTTTTAATAAGGTAAGAGGAACACCAATATCATTATTCAAATTCCCCTGTGTAAACAACACATTCGCATTGACACTCAAGATAGAAGCAATCATTTCCTTAACAGTCGTTTTGCCATTACTCCCAGTGATAGCAACAAGCTTTACATTTGTGCGTTTTTTCCAAGCTCCAGCCAATTCTGCCAATGCTAAATGGCTATCTTTAACAATTATCTGCGGTAAATCAGTCTCACATTCGTGCTCCACCAATACCGAACTTGCTCCAGCAGTTTCAGCCTTACTTATAAAACCATGACCATCAAAGTTTTGGCCTTTTATCGCAATATATAAATCAGCTAGTGCTAACGTCCGGGTATTGATACTAAAGGATGAAACAGCTCTATCCTTTCCAACTAAACGCCCTTTAACAGCAACAGCAATTTCACTTAATAATATATCCATCAACTAAGCACGCTCTAATAAGGCTTGCTGTGTAACAAGTTGATCACTAAAACTATGTTTCACACCTTGTATCTCTTGGTAGTTCTCATGCCCCTTTCCAGCAATAACGATACAATCGTCTTTTTCAGCTTGATTGATCACCTGATATATTGCCTTTTCTCGATTTTGAATGACATCATATTTATTGTTAATAAAACCCTGTCTAATATCATTAATAATCTGCTTTGATTCTTCCAATCGAGGATTATCATCAGTAATAATCACTCGATCGGCTAATTTCTCTGCAATAGCGCCCATTTGAGCACGCTTGCCTTTATCCCGATTACCACCACAACCAAACACTAACCACAATTTTTGTGAACACTGCTTTCTTAAGCCTGTTAACAATTTTTCTAATGCATCAGGCGTATGTGCAAAATCTACAAACACAAAAGGCCTTCCTCTTCCTCCAAAACGCTCCATTCTTCCTGAAACAGGCGTTAATTCATTCACCTTGCTAACAGCAACTTCTAAAGACTCTCCTTGAGCCAGCCGAACAGTGATAACAGCCAATATGTTTTCTAAATTAAAATTACCTACAATTTTGCTTTGAACTAAAATCTTTTGTTTTTTCCAACAAACAAAAAACTCAATCCCATTCAAACTGCAATCTACCTCTTCTGCGACTACATTTTCCGCAAAGTCACTATGCTTTCCTTTTGCACTAAAAGCCCAATGTTTAACATGGCTTTTCGTAGCATTTAAGAATATTTTGCCATTTTTATCATCCAAATTAACAATAACAAATTGCAATTCGGGCCGTTTAAACAACACTAATTTAGCGGCTAAATAAGCAGCCATTGATCCGTGATAATCCAAATGATCACGACTCAAATTAGTAAAGACAGCACCTTTAAAGTTAACTGCATTAACTCGACCTTGCTCCAACCCATGTGATGAGACTTCCATCACCACTGTTTTCTTTTTTTGAGCAACAAAACAAGCCAAAATATGTTGTATATCTAAAGCATCTGGCGTGGTATTCAAGGTTTTATTTAACTCCCCCTGCTCACCCCATCCCAACGTACCAATGACCGCACTATCTGGAATTAACTGTGCTAAAAACTGGCTGCATGTCGTTTTACCATTTGTACCTGTTATCCCAATAACATCCATTTTTTTGGAAGGTGATTGATAAAACCTATCAGCAATCACACCCAGTTTTTCAGCTAAGCCTTTAACTTCTACTTTGTAACAATCAAATAAAGCTAAAGAAAACTTTTCACTTCCTTTTGCCTCATAAACAATCGCAACCGCTCCATTTTCAATCGCTTTTTTGGCATAAACCAGCCCATGTTCAACAGCACCCGCAACGGCTAAAAAAACAAAATCTTTTTTTACTTTTCTACTGTCTAAAGCAATACCTTTTATATCTGCAATATTTATTTCTAATGGATCTTCAAGCAACCCATCTAATAATTCTGTTATATTCATTTTCTTTGGGTCAGCAAGACTGGCATCGTGTCCTCTTTATCGGGAGCAACACCATAAACCCTTAACGCCCCAGCCATAACCTTTGAAAATATAGGAGCTGCAACCAAACCGCCATAATATTTACCCGCACTTGGCTCATCCACCATGACAGCAATAACAAACCTAGGATTACTCACCGGAGCTAATCCCACAAAAACAGCCAAATATCGATCATCAGCATAACCACCCGCTGTCGCTTTTTTTACCGTGCCCGTTTTACCAGCAACCCGATACCCGTCAACTCTTGCCTGATAAGCAGTTCCATCTCTTTTGATCACATGTTCCAGCATTTCTTTTACTTTTTTTGCAGTATCGGCTGAAAATACTCGTTTAGCATCATAATCCTGATCTCGTTTTAACAAGCTAACCGAATGCAAAATACCATCATCAGCTAAAGCGGTATAAGCTCTTGCCAGTTGTAATACCGATGTTGCAACACCATAACCATAAGATAAAGTAGCATGTTCAAAATCATGCCATCGCTGATAATCAAGTAAAGAGCCGCTGGCCTCTCCAGGAAAACCTGCATTAGCTGAAACCCCAAACCCCAATTGGCTATAACTGTCCCAAAAATATTCTCTTGGCATACTCAAAGCAATTTTACTAATAGCAACATTGCTTGATTTTTTTAATACATGCATCAAATCCAAAGTGCCGTAATTATGTACATCCTTGACTAAATTACGTCCCACTTTAAAAAAACCATGAGTCTCTATCTGGATTTTTTCATCCACATAGCCCCCATCTAATGCAGCAGCAACAACAAATGGTTTTACAACTGAGCCAGGTTCAAAAACATCTAACATTGCCCTGTTTCTAACCGCACTCGCCTTCATCCCCTTTCGAGAATTAGGATTAAAAGCAGGCTGATTGACTGCCGCTAAAATCTCACCATTTCTAGCATCCAACACAACTAATGATGCCGAAAATGCTTTGTTTTTTATAAACCCTTCCTGCAAAGCTTTGAAAGCTAAATATTGAATTCTTTGGTCAATACTTAAAACCAGATCTTGCCCTGAAACAGGTGCCTGAATATTTTCAACATCTTTTTCCTTAATAACCCGACGCCGACCATCTCTTATTACCCGTTTTTTACCGGCAATACCTTTTAGACTTTTTTCATACCCTCGTTCCATCCCCTCCTGTCCTACATCATCAATATCTGTAAAACCCACGACATGTGATGAAACAGCACCCGCTGGATAGTAACGTTTAAATTCTCTTTCAAAATAAACACCCTTTAAATCAAGGGCTTTTATTTGCTTTGCTAATGCTGGATTAATACGTCTCTTTAAATAACTAAAACGTATTGTTCCTCCAGGCTTTAACAAATATTTTATTTTCTCATCAGAAACCTTAAGCAATTTTGCAGCTTTTTTAAATTTTTCGTGCTCACCTTCTACAAGATGTTTAGGATTCACCCAAACCGATTGTACTGGTGTGCTAATGGCTAATGGCTCATTATTTCTATCTAAAATTTCGCCTCTATATGCCGAGACAGAAACAACACCCACATGCCGCCTATCTCCCTGCTGCTTCAAAAACTGTGTATCAAAAATCTGCAAATAAACAGCACGAGCAAGCAACAAAACCATCCCTAATAACATAACCCCCAGTAACAACTTTCGTCTTACATCATATTTATTAGATGTAATTTCTGGTTCCACCTGAATATGTCCATTCCCAATCATAATTTAGGGTTTCATATAAATAATTTTTTCGCGATCAGGCATTCTCAACTTCAACCTTTTTTTCGCCACACGCTCTACTCTATTTTCTTCCGTTAAAGTAGTTAGCTCTAACTGTAACTGTCCCCACTCAACCTCATACCGATCCAAACGACGTTCTTGGGTCTGTATCGCTGTAAAGAGTAAACGCGTTTGATATTTGCTACCCACAACTGCCAAAGCAGAAACTAGCAACATAACAAATAACCCTATAATTAAAGAAACATGAGAAGAAGACAAAACTATATTCTTTCTGCGACTCTCATTACTGCACTTCTCGCTCTTGCATTCCCTTGTAACTCAGATTCCCCCGCCTTGACAGCCTTGCCTATTTTTCTAAGTATTCCTTGCTCAATATCTATTTCTTTAACAGGTAAGCGTCCAGGATTATTTTTTCGCCCAGACTCATTTCTAATAAAACGTTTAACAATCCTATCTTCCAAGGAATGAAATGAAATCACAACTAACCTTCCTTTAGGCGCTAAAACATTCTTAGCTTGCTGCAAACTACTCTTAATCTCTTCTAACTCATTGTTAATTTCAATTCTTATTGCCTGAAAGCTTCGTGTTGCTGGGTGCTTATGCTTTTCACGCCTAGGAATAACGTTTTCAATCAACTTAGCCAACGCCAAAGTCGTTTGAATTGGAGCCTCTTCCCGTCTTTCAACAATGGCTTGAGCAATGCGTCGAGCAAAGCGCTCCTCACCATACTCAAACAGTATTTTTACTAATTCTTTTTCTTCAACCTGCTGCAACCACTCAGCAGCAGAGAGACCTGTACTATCATCCATTCGCATATCTAAAGGCCCTTCTCTCATAAAGCTAAATCCTCTTGAAGAGTCATCTAACTGAGGAGAAGAAACACCTAAATCCATTAACACACCATCAACTTTGTCTTGCCAGCCATATTGATTCACAACCTGTTCTAATTCAGAAAAACAGCCATGATGCAAAGAAAATCTTGAGTCTTTCCGCATTTCATCAGCATAAACTGAATTAATTGCCGCCAAATCACGATCAAAAGCTAATAATCGCCCAGTCTCACCCAGTTGATTTAAAATTCCCTGACTATGCCCGCCTCGACCAAAAGTACAATCTATATAAAAACCATCAGGTTTTATATTTAGCCCCAATAAAGACTCATCAAATAAAACAGATAAATGCTGCATTAAAATGATAACGAACTAAGTTCTTCAAGATCTGAAGCAGATACATCATCAGCATTCATTAACTCATTCTCTTTTTCATTCCAAGCAGCCTCATCCCAAATTTCAAATTTATTCAGTTGACCGACTAAAACAATATGTTTTTCCATTCCAGCAAACTTTCTTAATTTATCGGATAATAATAAACGTCCTTGAGCATCCATCTCACATTCCGATGCATTGCCTATTAAAAACCGACGCAATCTTCCAGCCACTTTATTTAACGCAGGCAACTTACTAATAGTGAGTTCTAACTTTTCCCATTCAGGTAATGGATACAACCACAAACAACCTTGCTCACGAACACAGTGTTCGTCCATCGCAATAGTTACAATCATTTGACGCTCGCAACTTTCCTGTAATTCCTCTCTATATCGAGTAGGAATTGCAAGACGTCCTTTAGCATCTAGATTGATTGAACTTACACCACGAAACACAAATTACCCCAAATTAACCAAAAAATTCCCTTTTGCACCACTTTTCACCACTTGACATCAACTATAGTTTTCTATTTATTCCACGTCAAGACCGATTTCTATTAAACTCTTTCTTTTTCTACAATGACTTAGCGTGTTTTTTCTACTTCTTTTTGCAAAGAAAGAATAATAAAAAAAAAGTACTTTTCTTATCATAGAGTTAGTGAATTTAGCTAACCTAACTCATAAAGATCTAAAAAAAACAAAAAAAGGAGATAGAACAATGAATAAAAACAAACATAAATGATTTTAACCGCACTATTTACCACGATTTTTTACGGCTAATATATAGAGAGTTTAACGACTAGGGAGAAAACCCAAAAAAACAAACAAATAACATAAAAAACAACACCTTACACAACAACAAGATAAGAAATATATTAACCAGAAACTAACAGATAATTAAATATTCACCAGAGGTTTCACAAGAAAAAATCACTGGAAAGCTAAGTAATAAAGAGGGATACAGCAGGTTTTTAGCTTTGATAAACTTAATTCTCAAAAAATCATTGAAAATTAAATTCGAAGAAAAGAAATGCAAAGAAAATACTACTTTGAGGGTTTCACCTTAAGAAAAAGGTAAAAAAGAGTTGGCCTATAAGCCGGGTTCTGTCGAGAACAGCCATTCATCTAGGCCGTCAGTCACCTAACGGCTCAAGCAATCTACCCAGAAGCCGCGCGGGCCACGCGTATACTTCTCTATTTGATCTTGCTCCAGGTGGGGTTTACCCTGCCACTGCTGTTACCAGCAAGCGCGGTGCGCTCTTACCGCACCATTTCACCCTTACCGAATACTCTTTTCAGAATATCAGGCGGTTTATTTTCTGCGGCACTATCCATAGGCTTACGCCTTCCAGGCGTTACCTGGCACCCTGCCCATTGGAGCCCGGACTTTCCTCCGCTTTATTTTGCAATAAAACAGCGACTGCTCGGCCAACTCTGCGAGGCATTGTACAGCATATAATGTCATTAAACCCTGATAAAATGCGTTATTTACTAAAAATAACAAATTCTCGGTCTATACTGACAATAAACCTATCAACCAAATAAGATCAGGACACAGCATGTCTAATACAGAACAAGGACTCAACAAATTTTTAAGCAACCCAAACATTGACGAATACATTTTTATCTCACTGATTGCTGCAAGCTTTTTTGGAGAATTAATAATGAACGCCTCTCTGTTTGTTGCTTTTATTTATTGGATGGCAATAACTCCTTTCTTTTTTCTTGCATCTATTTTAAGCGAAAAAGCAAAAAGCTTACGAACAGGAAGAGAAACAAAAAACCTTATTCGATATGAAATTTTCTATTGGGGTAGTGCTTTTATCGCAGTCATGATGGTTTTTTTGCTATGGGATGTAGAACGTATTGGTCCATCGGAAGCCAGCATTGTTATTCATATTATTTTAGCTCATACCATGTTTTTAACAGGTATCGTCTTAGGGTTACGGTTTTATTTAATTGGTATTCTTCTCTTTATAACAGCCGCGTTAAACATTACCTCTGATTTTTCTTTAAACTTCAGTCTAGATGTTGTTGTCATAGCCTTAATTACATTTGGTGGCCTCAAAATAAAAAACCAATTTTTTCTTCCCATTTTTAAAAGAGAATCAGATTTCACTAAAAGTAATGATGGCTATCCTGGAGAAGAACGTAGAAACGGTTAATTTAAAATGAATTCAAAACATAACAATATAGAGAATAATGCGACTTGGTTAAACTTACCCAGTCTTAACCTAACAGTAAAAAGTTTATTTACTAGCTATTTACTGGTCATAGGCCTTGGTGCATTATTAGCAACCGCACAAATATTAATGACCCATGGTATGGCTGATGGTGAACTAGGGCTTTCTTTGGATGATATTGTTTACAGTTATCATGGAGATCCCGCTCATAGCAAAATAGAAGTCAAACTCAATGGATCCATGAGAGACAAAGCTTCTGTTGCTGATAAGCTAGAAATCATCAAATGGGTTCGAAAAGGGGCTCCCGAAGAGCAGTGGAATACACATGTTAAAGATATTTTTTATACTAACTGTATTTCTTGTCACAGTGTTATTCCTGGCCTACCAGATTTCACCCGCCTCGAAGAGGTACAAAGGGTAGCAAAATCTGAAAGTGGAGCCACAGCGGCATCCCTTACACGCGTTTCTCATATTCATATCTTCGCTATTTCTTTTATATTTTTCTTTAATGGAATAATTTTTAGCTTCTCTATTGGTATAAAGCAGTGGCTAAAAATATTTATTATTAGTGCGCCCTTCTTTTTTCTCGCAATAGATGTTTTCTCTTGGTGGCTAACAAAAATATCGCCCGAATTTGCTTGGCTAACCATTATTTCAGGGGTAGGCTATAGTTTATGTGCAGCTATCACCTGGTTTGTATCACTATATCAAATGTGGGTTTTGCCTAGAAATGGCAAGCAATACAGAATAAATACCTGGGCTTAATACACTGTAAACTAGCGAGTAATCAACCTTAAAACAATACCGATTTTTATATTCCCTATTCCCACTAGCTTCCGCCTTATTCATTAATGACTTGATGTTTTGTTTTTATAAAGTCTAGATGCGGTATATGCAGTAAATCTGCCATTTTTCGAACCATATATTCTTCATGCTTGTCTAGCACACCATCGGCATAAGCGATTTGCCATAAGATCGTAATCACTGTAGTTTTTTGCTCTTGAGTAAAACCCTTATTGATTAAAGAAGTGAACTGATAGTAATCAGTACTCTGATTCTGTGAAGCCAAAGTAACTAGAGTGCTTGCATCTTCAATAGAGAGTGAGAAGTTATCGCAAAGACTACTTAAAACTGTCTTTTGTTCATTTTTATGAATTTTGTCATCCATACGCATCATTTCTACAAATAATGCCGCACATGCTAAATGGAGACTTTCTTCAGTCAAGACATTTTGTGCAGTAAGCGCAATATGTTGGTCAAAAAATAATTTTATTTTATTCAGCATTTGATAGTTGTCTTAAAAAATATATATTTAGAGCTTTGTAACTCTAAATTAGGATACAGAATAGTATTGTTTTATTGGCAGACTTAAACCCTTTATTGATAATTTTACTGCTCATTTAATTATTACCTTTCATATCTAAAGCAGCTTGGTATAACACTTTTTTCCTGGCGCCAGTAATTTCAACAGCCATTGCAACAGCTGTTTTTATCGAACACTCTTTTAACAGCGTTTGTAAAACGCGAGATTGCTCTTCAGTTATTTCAGATACATTTTTTTCAATGACAGCTCCCTCTACCATCACCACAAATTCACCTTTTTGCATATTCCGATCATTTCGAACCTGTTCAAGCACATCACCCAACGTATCATTTACGACAGTTTCAAATAGTTTGGTTAACTCTCTTGCCACAACAATACGCCTATCACTACCCATAATTTCAAGTAAATCTTCAAGCGAGGCTAAAATTCTATGGCTAGACTCATAAAAGACCCAAGTGGCAGATTCATTCTTTCTTTCACTAAAGAACGACTTTCTAGCGGATGATGTTCTGGGTAAAAAACCCTCAAATGTAAAGCGTGTGACGGGTAACCCAGATACAGATAAAGCTGCAATTAATGCACAAGCCCCAGGAATCGGCGAAACATCTACTCCCTGTTGTTTGGCTAATTTAACTAATGGCATTCCTGGGTCACTTAACAAAGGGGTACCCGCATCAGACACTAAAGCTATATTCATTCCACTTTTTAGTTTTTCAACCAATCCTGGGGCTGCCTGTTCTTCATTATGCTGATGCAACGAAATCAGTTGATTATTGATTGCATAATGCTGCAATAACATTTTGACATGTCGCGTATCTTCAGCCGCAATCAAGTCTACAGTTTTTAAAGTTTCTATGGCTCTGTAGCTAAAATCTGCTAAATTGCCTATAGGTGTTGCAACAACGTATAATTTACCGCACATTTGCTAATTTACTCTCTCATTGAGCTCTAAAGTATGAGGGGAACCCTATCCTTATACTTAATTAATAGGCTAGTCTGTTCATGAACCGCCATTATCTACCTTTATCTGTTTTTTGTTTATATTTTCTGTCTGGCTGTGCGACAGAATCAACTCAACGCTACCAGTACCTATCTGAAGCTATGATGGCTGAAGGTTTTTCCCAAAAAGGAGAATATAAACAAGCCGCAAGTTTATATCAATCACTTGCTGAATCAAAACCTAGTCATAAAAATGAATTTAAACTATTAGCTGCGCAAGCCTTGATACAATCAGGTGATAGCTCATCAGCTCAACCCATTCTGAGTTCAATAAACCCTAATTTATTGTCAGCAAAGCAACGAAACCAGGTAAATTTATTTTTTATACAGATTGATTTAAGCCATGGCAACACAGAACAAGCACTAACCAGACTCGGTACGACTCAAGCATACAATTTAGACCCGGCGGATCAAATTATATTTTATCAGTCATTGGCTTTTGCCCATTCCCTTTCTGGAAATCCATTAAAAAGTGCCCAAGCTCGCATTCAATTATCGTCTCATCTCGAATCAGCTGAGCAGCGTAATGATAATAATACCGTTATACTAAATACTTTAAGCTCAACCCCCAGCCAAACACTTAAATTTCATCAGTCTTCAGCTCCCGAGACCTTACGTGGATGGATGGCTCTTGCCATCTTGTTACAAGACAATAACGCTAAGCAGCACTCTATGCAGTTTCAACTCCAGTTAAGTGAATGGCAACGCCAATACCCTTACCATCCCGCGACAGAGAGTTTTATTCAATCTTATTCAAAGGGCGTAAGCAATACTTACCAAACTGCAAACTCTCTCGCGATTCTATTACCTGAGTCTGGTCGGTTTGCTAAAGCAGCAGAGGCAATAAAAGCGGGGTTTATGGCCGCTTATCATAAAACCGAAATAAGCAGTCAACCTTCAATTCGTTTTTATGACACGTCACAAAACAATATAGTTAATTTATATCACCAGGCCATTGCTGAGGGTGCAGAACTTATTATTGGCCCTCTTATAAAAGATAATATAGAAGAACTCGCTTTAAGTACTAACTTAACAACTTCCGTACTTGCCTTAAACCATGTCACCAACCTGGCTAAAGATAACTTATTCCAATTTGGTTTAAGCCCTCTTGATGATGCTAAACAAATGGTCAATAGAGCATCTTCTATGGGAATAGAAAGGGCTCTTATCCTGACACCTGAATCTAGCCACGGCCACCGTATTGCTGAATACTTATCTGAATATTGGCAAGAAAGTAATGGCTCCGTGCTTGAAACGCAACATTACAAAACGAGGGGAAGTGACTTTTCTGAATCTATTAAAAGTCTTTTAAATATTGATGAAAGTCATACCCGCCATGCCCGATTAAAACGATATCTAGCAAAAGATTTAAATTTCACAGAACGTAGAAGACATGATGTTGAAGCTATATTTTTATCCGCATCAGCACAAAAAGCTCGCTCAATTTACCCTCAATTACAATTTTATAGGGCTGTTAAAGTTCCTGTCTACGCACTTCCCCAGGTTTATACAGGCCAGCCCAACCCTTCGGCAGATATTGATCTTAATAACATTAATTTTTGCGATATTCCCTGGATATTTCCAAATATATTTATCGGCGATTTGAGTAAAGATTTATTACATGATAGCTGGCGAGACATACCAAGCAGATATTTACGACTATTTGCTATGGGCTTGGATTCATTTAATCTTGTTTCTAATTTAGAAAATATTGCGAGCACTCCCTTTCCAGGGGCAACAGGCACCCTATCTATAAACTTGGAAAATAGAATTACTCGCAAATTAGTTTGTGCAAAATTTATAGATGGCCAAGCTATAACTCAAGACCCCATTACCCTAGAACAAGAAAATACTTTTGAATCAGAAGAGTTTTATCACTAATGTTTAACTTTTCTCGCCCTTCTCACTTAGTTCAAGGAGAAAAATCTGAGCATCAAGCCTACCACTATTTACTTCAGCAAGGTTTGCAACTGGTTGAAAAAAACTTCTCCTGTAAATATGGAGAAATAGACCTAATAATGCGAGAAACAAATACTTTGGTTATAGTTGAAGTTCGTTTTAGAAAATCAAACAAATATGGTGGTGCATTAGAAAGTATCTCGCAAAAAAAACAATCCCGTATAATAGCAACAACACAATATTACTTATCAAGTCATAAAATAGACAGCTTGATTCGGTTTGATGTGATTACCATGTCCAATAATCATGATATAAATTGGATAAAAAATGCATTCCAAACCTAACCCAATTAAAGTGATACAAAATATTAATTTCATTTTTTAAATAATGAATTTTTATTTATTTTTTCAGTCTATAAATCTCTCTCATCCATTACCCCCCATTTGTTATATCTATGAGCCTACAAGATAGAATAATCAACCACTTTTCCGACAGCATACAAACGAAACAAGACTCAATGACTAGCTTATGTGAGCTCATTGAATTTGCTTCACAAAAAATCGTTGATTCTCTTATTAACGACAAAAAAATACTCACCTGTGGAAATGGGGGCTCAGCTGGCGACGCATTGCACTTTTCCTCTGAAATGCTCAATCGTTTTGAGCGAGAACGCCCCGCGCTCCCCGCAATAGCACTCACCGCTGATACATTAACCCTTACCTCCATAGCTAACGACTATCATTTTGATGAAGTTTTTAGCAAACAGCTTCGAGCAATAGGTCAACCAGGTGACATTTTGCTGATATATACCAGCAGTGGTAATTCAAACAACTTACTTAGCGTGGTTAAAGCGGCTCACGATAAAGACTTAAGTGTTATAGCATTAACAGGTAAAGATGGTGGTGCTTTAGCGCCATTACTTAATGAAACAGATATTGAAATTCGAGTGCCCTCCGAATCAACAGCACGCATTCAAGAAGTTCACTTACTCATCACGCATTGCCTTTGTGATTTAATTGACCAACAACTTTTTGGAGGATAACCATGAAATACCTTATCCTTTCCCTTATTCTTTTTGGTCTGTCGGCATGCTCAACCATGATGACAGGGCTTGCCGAAATAACAGGACTGTCTTTTTTTCATGATAGAAGAAGCAGCGAAATGCAACTTCATGACGAGCGAATAGAAATCAATGCTGCAGTGGAATTAAATTCTCATGATGAGACCCGCAGCAAATGTCATTTCAATGTTACAGCTTACAATGGAACAGTACTCGTTACGGGCGAAGCACCTACTGAAAAACTACGCCATAAAGTGATCTCCATTGTGCAGACTATTAAAGGTGTAAAACTGGTTCACAACGAAATTAAAATAGCTCCACTCTCATCCTTTACCACTCGCTCCCAAGACTCACTTATTACCACCAAGATAAAATCATCCTTAAGTGAAATCAAAAACTTACCTGGATTTGATTCAACACGCGTCAAAGTTATTACAGAGAGCGGAGTCGTTTACCTATTGGGACTGGTTCATGAGCATGAGGCCAATGTAGCAACCGAAATTGCGCGCAGAGAAATAGGAGTCAAGCAGGTGGTAAAAATATTTGAGCTCATTAAATATGAAACCGATTAAAATATCTCTGTTATGCTGAAACTATTCCTTTTAATTTACCTATCAGAAAATAAATGATCAAATCAATCCATCTTGTTTTTATATTCTCATCTTTTATTAGTTTTTCAGGCCGTATGGCTCTATCTGTCTTTAAACCAGCTTTATTACAGAACAAAATACTAAAAATTGCTCCTCATGTAATTGATACACTATTACTAATCAGTGGTATCACGCTAGTCATTCAAGGTAATTGGTTGGATGGAGAGTTTGGCTGGATTATATCTAAACTAATTTTGTTACTTGGATATATTGGTTTTGGCGTACTTGCCATGCGTTTAAAAGGAATGAATCGCTGGGTTGCGTTTATTGCGGCTCTTATTTGTTTTATTGCTATTTTTATTACTGGCATTACTAAAAATGGTTTTATTTAGGCTCAGTTTCGATCCTTTCCAAAATAATTTGCTTCAATGTTGTTAAGTTAAGCTTTTGTATTAATTGTTCTAAAAGTTTTGACTCACTAGCCTCTTCTCCCTTGAGGCATAGGTATCTACACAAGTATTTTCTATAACTTCTCGCCCTATAAAAATAGGGCTTTAGCTCCTTCTCACTAGGCAGGGATAAGGGGGGAGAAAAATACTTTTTTCCTCATTATTCTTTTTCTCTTTAAATCACAGAGCAAAGAAAGGTTGCAGAAGAATGTTTTTATTCCCCCCACCCAAACCCCACTTGGGGCGAGGGTTTAAAGCACCTTATTGTATATTTAAGGACTGGCTGAAGCTTATCCGTAATCAGCTAAAGGTATTAATAGGCTCGAACTAAAAATTTATTTTTTAACAAATTTCTGATAATTAATAGAAATTTTAAGCCCAATAAAGCGCCCAGACATTTTAATCAATTCATCAGTCTTTTTATCAAAAATCAACTTAACAACACTGAGCGCCCTATCTTCATATCCCTCTTCTATACTCGGTGTTTCTAATTGAAAATGGTATAAATAAATATCTTGCGTTGCTCGGCTATCAATTTCCAGCGGTTCACCTAATTGTTTAAGAACCTGAGCTCGCTGAGGTAACTTTGCTTCTATTTTCTCAACTAAATCAGTATTTGCTTTTAATTGCATTTTACCTTGATTAATATCCGCGCCCCCTAAAGAGCGTATGGATATTTCCAAAAATTCTGCGGGTGCCATTTGTAAAAACAACTGAGAAAAAGCCCATTGCGTTAACTTCTCTTCCTGATTAAAATTTAAATCAAAATAAAATTTAACTTCAGGTTGAATAATATTGCCATCCCGATCAACTTTACGAAACCAATAATGCCAACTTTCACCTGTTGTTAAAGCGGATTTATTGCTCGGTTGTAATTTTGACAGCGACACAAAGTCTTCATCAAATAAGACAGGGTCATTAAAAATCAGCCGAAACTCATCGTCAACATTAATGCTAAAGTGCTGATCAAAATCATCCATTTGCAAATAAGTCTTATAGGCTCTAGCCCAATAAAAACAACCATTTAATAGACTTATTGTAAATAATATTAAAAACCATCGCCAAAATTTACTCATGATTGTTTATCTCACTTAATTTATTAACTTAATGTCGTGTTTTAGATAACTTTTCAATTGGCTTACCAGATAACAAATTCTCGATATCAACTTTATCAAAGTCATAGTGTTTACCACAAAATTCACAGTTAACTTCAATAATATCTCTTTCTAAAAAGATAGAATCTAGCTCCTTTTTTCCTAGAGAGACTAAAGTCGTTTCTATTTTTTCTGAAGAACAGCCGCATTTAAATTCTATGGATTCAGGCTCATAAACCCGTACTTTCTCTTCATTAAATAATCGATATAACATCTCTTCACAATCTAAAGATAACATTTCTTCTTTTGTGACCGTATTTGCCAAGGTTGAAATGCGCTCCCAGTCGGCCTCATAACTTTCTTGTGCAGGTAATTCTTGAATAAATAGACCTGCGGCATGAGTTTCATTTGCAAACAACCACACTTTAGTTTCCAACTGTTCCGATTGAGTAAAATAGTTAGTAATAACATCAGCTAATTTCTCCCCTTCTAACTTAACAATCCCCTGATAAGGTTCACCTTGTTCAGGTTCAACCGTTATCACTAACCGCCCTTCGCCCATCATTTCTGACAAACTTGCGGCTTCCATTTGGGTATTTCCCCGAGCCAGCCCCCGAACTTTACGATCATGGCTTGCATGAGCCACCACGGTATTTAAATCACCATTTCCTTGGGCTTGTAAAATCATAGCACCCTCAAACTTAATGGTTGCTGACAATAACACAACAGAAGCCATTGCTTGACCTAACTGCTCTTGCACCCCAGAAGAAAGTTCCTGATACTGCTTAGCTTGTTGCCAGCTGTTCTGTAACCGAACCCATTCACCTCTTACTCCGAGCTCTTCAAATAAAAAACGTCGTAAACAATCTTGTTCTTTCATTTATACTTTAACTTAGATTAATAATAATTTAATTATACCTTGCATGACTTTATCCCCAAAAAAACCGAATCACTTTGTTACAAATAACGAGACTGAACCACCTTTCCCCCCCCATCTTCAACAGGCCCTGTTTGGCTTAGGTTGTTTTTGGGGAGCTGAAAGGAAATTTTGGCAACAACAAGGTGTGTTTTCTACCGCTGTGGGTTTTGTGGGCGGGGAAACGGAAAACCCTTCTTATAAGGATGTTTGCACGGGTTTAACAGGACATAATGAAGCTGTCTTAATTGTCTTTGACCCTAAAATGATAAGCTTTGAGCAACTATTACTTATCTTTTGGGAATCTCATAATCCAACACAAGGTATGAGACAAGGAAATGATATTGGCTCACAATATCGCTCAGGAATCTATACCTTTAATGAAACTCAACGGCAACAGGCTTTCAGTTCGTGCGAACATTATCAAGAAAAACTACTGTCCTCAGGCTTCAATAAAATCACCACCGAAATAATTGATTCGCCTGTTTTTTATTATGCAGAAGATTACCACCAGCAATATTTAGCCAAAAACCCTCAGGGATACTGCGGTTTGGGTGGTGTTGGCATTAAGTTTAATTAATAGACAGGCAAAAAAAAAGCAGTTAATAATTAACTGCTTTGAAGTAATTTTAGGAATAACATAACGCAACTTTCGCTGTTTAGCTACCAAGAGCTTTAAAAGTTAGGCTTATAATATCAGTACTTTTGTCAAGAGAAAATGTGGCAAATTGTCGCAGTACCAAGAAACCATATTTTTTGCAAGGAGCTTATTTCCTAAAACATTTACCTTACAAACAATATCACCCTATTGCAGATACTAGTTATAATAAGGAAAATAACTCTTACAATCATCATTTCTTTAGACCTCAATCATTATTAATGATCAAAATACTTTCTTATTAAAATTTTAGAATGTTGAACAACCGTACCCTGTGGCATTTTTTATATACCTCTTTTTGTATAGCTCTCGCTTATTGTATATTTGGTTACTTTGGTACGTTACTAACATCACCTCCAAGCAATGCCAGCCCAATATGGCCAGCATCAGGTCTAACACTAGCCTCTGTAATGGTTTATGGAAAGCGCATTCTTCCTGGGCTTTTTATTGGTGCTTTAACGATACATATTTATTCCTTTTTAGATTTCTCAATCGACGAATCTTTAGCTACTAGCTTATTTACAGGATCGATTACCAGCATTGCATCCACGACCCAAGCTTGGACTGGTGCAACATTAATCCATCATTATTTAGGTAAAAACAACGGCCTACTAGAAGACACTAGCATTTTTCGTTTCTTTTTTCTCAGTATTCTTAGCTGTATTATTGCCCCAACTGTTGGTGTGTTTGTTATCTATTTACAAGGACTTATTACGCTTGAAGATTTACTGATCAGTTGGTGTACTTGGTGGATAGGTGACAGTATTGGTGTCGTTATTTTCACCCCAATCATACTCTCATTCATTGGCACCAAAAAATCAATATGGCGGTTACGCCAAAAAGCGGTAGCACTCCCTTTACTATTGATGTTAACTATTATCATAGCCATTTTTCAATATAATCAATATCAAGAAACAAATAGGGTTAATGCTATTTTCCAGCGACAAGTCAGTTCGCTACACACAGCATTAGAAAGAAAAATCCAGCAACACTTTGACCTTAGCCTTATATTAAAAAGTTTCTTCGACAGTTCACTGCTTGTCACTAATGCTGAATTTTCGACTTTGACAACTCCTATTTTAGAAAAGCACCCCAGCATTAATGCTGTCTCATGGGCACCCTTAATTTTTCAGTCTCAGCGTGAACAATACGAAAAAACGACCACTATTAAAGAATTTGATCACAACAAAAATTTAATCTCGGCACATCAACGTTCAGAATATTTTCCTATCAAATACATTCAGCCGATCCAACAGAACCAACATGTCCTCGGTTTTGATATTAGTACTAACCCTATTGCTTTAAAAGCTCAAAAAAAAGCTAGAGTTACTGGAAAGCTCACTTTAACCGAAGCTATACATCTTGCTCAATATCCAGAGAAACGGGCAAGTTTTGTATTGTATTCTCCTGTATACAAGAAACACATTCAGCTTGATACAAGCCGTCTAAGTCACCGTGCATTAATGGGCTTCACAACAACAGCATTCAATATATTAGACGAACTTAAGGTCGCTTACTCTGCCGCACCCGACATTCAACTTTTAATTTCAATTAAAGATAACAATAATATATTTTATACCAACATTGAAAAAAACCAGACAACCCCTCTCAATTTACTACCTCTAAAAAGCACTCAAACCATTGCAATTGCGGATCGTATATGGACATTATCCTACCGACCTTCCTCGAAGTTCTATCATAGCCAATTATCATGGACTATTTGGTGGATACTGCTTGGAGGCTTGTTTATCACCAGTCTATCTTCAATAGCCTTATTAATGTTAACAGGCCGTACATTACGTACTGAAGATTTAATTCGATCTCGAACTCGAGCCTTAGCTGAAAGCGAAGAACATTTTAGAGAACTAGTGCAAGCACAGTCCGCTATTGTATGGCGAGGAAATCCTGCAACATTTGAATTTACTTTTGTCAGTGATGAAGCTGAAAAAATACTAGGTTACCCCATTAAAGATTGGATAGGCAATCCTAAGTTCTGGATTAGCCATATGCATGAAGACGATAAAAAATGGGCACCTGACTTTTGTATAGAATCAACTGAAGCATTAAAGGATCACCAGTTTGAATATAGAATGTTCGCAAAGGATGGTCATGTTATTTGGCTTAGAGATGTGGTAAAAGTGATCTCAGAAGCAGGAAAAGCCAAAGAAGTCGTTGGAGTTATGCTTGATATTACAAAAAGCAAAAATGCAGAAGAAACACTCATCTTAAATGAATCAAAATATAGAACACTATTTGAAGACACAGTTGAAGCTCTAGTTGTTTTAGACTTAAATACTCTTCACTTTACCGAGATCAATGACAATGCTTTAGCGCTTTATGGTTTAGACAGAGAAACCTTTCACACTTTTGGCCCCATTGAAACATCTCCTTTAACACAACCTAATGGAGTATCAAGTAAATCCCTAGTTAAACAAGAACTTAGCAATGTTATAAATAGCGGAAAAGCACTGTTTGAATGGACTCACTTTAATAAACAAGGACAAACTATCCTTTGTGAAATTAAAATGGCTTTATTACCATCAATTAGCAATAGGCACTTGATTGCGAGTATTAGAGATATTACCGAACAAAAAAAACATGAGCAAGAAATCTATGATCTTGCCTTTAAAGATCCCTTAACAGGATTGGCCAATCGTCGATTATTTCTTAATCATCTCAATAAAGAGCTTCCTTCTGCATTAAGAAGCTCTTTATTTGGGGCCGCCATTTTCTTAGATTTGGATCGTTTTAAAGTATTAAATGACTCCCTCGGTCATCATGTAGGAGACGAACTACTTATTCAAGTGGCTGAACGAATCAAAAATACCTTACGAGAAGAGGACCTTGCCGCTCGGTTTGGAGGCGATGAATTTGTCATTATGCTCAAACCTCATGATGAAAATTTGGAACAAGCCACCAATCATGCCCTAATTGTTGCTGAAAAAATAAGAGAGGTTATAGAGCAACCCTACTTAATGGGCTCTTATGAACATCACTGTACATCAAGCATCGGCATCTCTTTATTCCCTGAACCCAATAATTCCGCAATGGAAGTGATGCAACAAGCAGATAAAGCTATGTATCGATCAAAAGCTAAAGGCAGAAATACAATTAGTTTTTTTGATTCTAGCCTACAAAAGGCAGCCGACAAAAAATTATTTATTGAAAAAGAAATACGTCTGGCGTTAAAGAATCAGGATTTTGCTCTCTATTATCAACCTCAGCTGGATAAGTCAGGTATTACAATTAGCTCAGAAGCCCTGCTACGCTGGCTACACCCTAAAAAAGGACTTATTTCCCCTATTGATTTCATCCCGATTGCAGAAGAAAGCGGGCTCATTATTCCTTTAGGACTTTGGATACTCAATCAGGCATGCCAGCAGATGCGCTTATGGTTAAATGAGGGGCTCAGCATTCATCATATAGCAATCAATGTAAGCTCAAAACAATTTAGACAGAGTGCTTTTGTTAATCAAGTTGAACATGCAATTAATGTTAATAAACTCCATGGCTCACAACTTTATATTGAGTTAACAGAAGGTATTGTTATTGATAATATTGATGATACGATTAAAAAAATGCAGGCATTAAAAGAGCTTGGAGTCAAAATATCAATTGATGATTTTGGTACAGGCTATTCTTCTCTGACCTATTTAAAACTACTCCCCCTTGACCAACTAAAAATCGATCAAAGTTTTGTTAGAGATATTACAACTGACGATAATGATGCCACCATTGTATCCACAATTATTAATATGGCTCACAATCTAAAATTAGGCGTTATTGCAGAAGGCGTTGAAACTGCAAAACAGAAGGAGTTTTTAATCGCTCAAGGTTGTTTTGTATTTCAAGGCTACTATTATAGTAAGCCATTACCTGTAACTGAATTTAAAGAATTTATCCGCTCTAATCCCGAACAATAAGACACTGATGACCAATATGCTTGAAGCTGTTTTACCAAAATCAAATATATCCATTAAAGATAACCTCAGATGGCTCTATATTCTTAGAAACCTTATGACAATAGGGGCTGCAATTCTAATTATTGCATCTAATTTTATTGATGATGTTCAGTTACCCCAAGAAGAGTTATGGTCGGTACTGCTCTCAATTTGTATCGTAAATCTTTATACTTTAATGCGATTACAAACAGATGAACCTGTTTCTGAATTAGAAATTTTCTCTCAAATTTCCATCGATGTTTTTGCTTTTGGCTCACTATTATATTTGACGGGTGGTGCTTCAAACCCCATTATTTGGGTTTTTTTACTTCCCATCATTGTTACGGCTATTATGCTCCCCCAGGCTTATGCCTGGAATATGGTGATACTCACCTGTTGTACTTATACCTTACTCGTCGGCTATAACATCCCCTTACCAGCCTTAGCCCCCCATCTACCTGACACAGACTTAAGTCAATCAGGAATGCAGCACTATTTACATAAAATGCAGGATGACCAATATTTTAATTTGCATATTTTTGGTATGTGGTTTGGCTTCGTTTTTAGTGCAGGTTTAGTCGCATTTTTTGTTATTCAATTATCAAAAACACTCAAAGAGCGCGAACGCAGCCTAGCAGATGCAAGAGAAAACGCCTTAAGAAATGAACGCGTTGTTTCACTTGGTACACTTGCCGCAAGTGCAGCACATGATATGGGTACACCCTTAGGTACGATGGCAATATTAGCGCATGAAATAGAACTTGAGTATCCCAAACAACGCTTTCCTAGCTTACATATCCAATTAAAAATCATGAGTGATCAAATAGGACGCTGTAAAGAGGCATTGTCCGTTCTTTCTGCATCCTCTGGTGAAATGCGAGCAGAATCAGGTAAGCCCATGCTGCTTTTAGAATACCTAGACGAAATACTTATTCAATGGAGGGCTCATAATACAAGCAGTAAAATCAATTTAGATATCGCCCCAACCATTGAGGTTGAGGCTAAAATTATTGCGGCAAGAACACTCACTCACTCCATTATTAACATTTTGAACAACGCCGCTGAAGTTACAGACCCAAATCAAGGTATTGATTTTTCAGCCGACTGGAACAAAGAACAATTACTGTTAAAAATAAGAGATTTTGGTCCAGGCTTCCCCAAAGAAATTATTAAATACGTTGGAAAAGAACCTGTAACTAGCAGTAAACAGGGCTTAGGCGTTGGTTTATTTTTAACTTATTCCACAATTACCCGTTTAGGCGGTAAAATAGAGTTCAGCAATGTAGATTCAGGGGGAGCCTGCGTTGAAATTACACTCCCTTTACTCACAATAGAGACAGATTATGACAACGGAAATGGATAAACCGAACCTATTATTAGTTGATGACGATGAAACCTTTTGTTCTGTACTAAAGCCAGCACTAGAAAAAAGAAACTTTCAGGTTTCCGTTGCTAACGACGTAAAAAACGGCATGACCCTAGCAGAACAGACCGAGCCAGAATATGCTGTTATTGATTTACGCATAGGCCATGACTCAGGCCTTGAAATGGTTAAAAAGCTTATTTCACTTGATGACAATACCCAAATAGTTATGCTTACAGGTTTTGCCAGCATAGCAACCGCTGTAGAAGCCATTAAATTAGGTGCAATACACTATTTAACCAAACCCGCTAATGCAGATGAAATTGTTAATGCCCTATATAAAAACGAAGGGGACTCCTCTGTTGCAATTAACCAAAACCCATTATCAGTTAAACGCTTAGAGTGGGAACATTTGCAAAAAGTATTAATGCAGCATGAAGGGAATATATCTGCTGCGGCGCGGGCTTTAAATATGCATCGTAGAACATTACAAAGAAAATTAGACAAAAGACCCGTTAAGGAATGATTTTTCAAGTTTAGGTTTTACTGTTAATTATTCCAAAAGATCTTACAGTTAATTTCACCCTCATCAATCTTCTCCCTCAAGGGAGAAGGAATTATATGCAAAATGTTTTACAACAATGAGTCATTCAGTTTCTCCTAATAAAGATACTAATACAGCACCCTATTAGAAGTATCTATAATATTCTCTACGAAAATCTTTATCTTTAGGCTTTAACTCATAAGCCTTAATAAATAAAGCTCTAGCTTTTCCTACTTTATTCAACATAAACGTAGGTTTTACCTAGTGAATACATTGCATTTGCACTATTAGGGTACTTTTCTATTCGACTCAGCCCTTGTTAACCTTACCACTACATTACTTGCCCCATAACAAACCCTAGCTTGATAATAAAACAACAAGTAGCCTTGATGTAGTGAAGTAAAATCAAGGTAACAGTAGCATAACCACATTGGGTTCGGCGGATTTGAATTTTATAATTAAGTGTTATTTCACTGACAAATCCTTAGAAGGCTGCTCTAGAATGATCAATGTTTTGTAAAAAACTCATTAATAAGTTGTTATAAGATGAACTTTTATATATTATTGTTTACTAATACACTAATATTATTTAAATACATAGCAGGGGTGGCTAAATGAGTAATCTAATAAATAATCAACGACGTAAGTTTTTACAATATTCTGGCATTACAGCTGCTGCTGCAACATATCCCTCTTTATTACAAGCCAAATCAATGGGGACTTTTAATAAGCCCTCTGCAAATTTCCATGCTGATGTCGAAATTGAACTCACTCAAAAAGCAGTTAAGCTACCTATTTTTAAAGGCTCCCAAACAAAAGTATGGAAAGTTTTTGGCAAAGTTTTAAAAGGTTCAGCTAATACCCTTACCAATATTGAAGGTTCCTATTTAGCCCCTATTTTAAATCTACAAAAAGGCCAGAAAGTTAGGATTTATCTTAAAAATAAATTACCTGCTGAATCTATTTTGCACTGGCATGGTTTACATGTGCCATCTAAAATGGATGGCAACCCCATGTATGCCATAAATCATGGCGAAACTTTTGTTTATGAATTTGAGATTCTTAATCGAGCAGGCACTTATTGGTACCATGCGCATACCCATAGCGTCACAGCTAAACAAGTTTATTCAGGATTAGCCGGCTTGATTATCGTAAGCGATCCTGAAGAACAGGCATTAGGCTTACCTAAAGGGCAATATGATGTGCCTATTGTTATTCAAGATCGTAAATTTGATAACCAAAATCAACTAGTTTATGTTAATCATATGATGCAAAAAATGTCTGGTTTTTTGGGTAATCAGATTATGATTAACGGAAAACCTGATTTTGTCTTGCCTGTTGAAAAAAGGTCCTATCGTTTACGTCTGTTAAATGGTTCTAATTCTCGTATTTATAAACTGGCTTGGGATGATGGCACACCCGTGACTGTTATTGGAACAGATGGTGGCTTGATTGAGAAACCAGAAACTATGCCTTATGTCATGCTAGCACCTGCGGAAAGACGTGAGTTATGGATTGATTTTAGTAATAAAGCAATTGGCACAGAACTCACACTTCGATCAATTCCTTTTGATGGCGCTTCCATGCATGGAGGTATGATGGGGGGACGCATGGGTGGTGGAATGATGGGTGGCCGCCGAGGTGGTATGGGTATGGGCGGCATGAGTTCTGGTAATTCTCTACCTTTAGGCGGCAATTACCCTGTGTTAAAAGTTAAAGTGGTTAAACAAGCAAAAAGTAATGATTCGCTCCCTACCCGCTTAACACCAATTAAACCCTTACGTTTACGTGATGCAGCAAATGCTAATGACCCTAGAACCATTAGATTGTCTATGCGTCATATGTCCGCTTTATTAAATGGCCGATCTTATAAAATGAATGACATTCAGCCTGATGAAGTCATTCCCGTTAATACGCTACAGTTAATGGCTTTTGATAATGGTTATCATCGAAGTATGGGGATGATGGCTATGCCTCATCCGATGCATCTGCATGGTGAACAATTTCAGGTTATTAAACGCGAAGTTAATCCTCGTCATAAAGCGGCTCATGCAACAGTATCAGAAGGCTTAGTTGATAGTGGATGGAAAGATACAATCTTAGTCATGCCAGGTGAAAAAGTAACATTCTTGAAACCCTTTAATGACTTTAAAGGCATGTTTATGTATCACTGCCATAACCTTGAACATGAAGATATGGGGATGATGCGTGATTTTTTGGTTAAATAATTTAAAAAGGGAACAATCACACAAAGCCACTGGGACTCAAAGAAGAGCCATTGGTTTTGTGGTGGATTAGCGATAGCGTTATATACCATTCCCTAAAGACTTGTACTTAAAAAACCTCCTGATTACGTATCAGCTTCAGCCAGTCCTTAATCATACTGTAGGTGCTTTAAGCCCTCGCCCCAAACGGGGGAGAGGGTTGGGTGAGGGGAATAAGAATAAGGTTCTCTATTCCTTGTTCTTTTAATCTCTTAAAAAAACAAAAGAAAATATTTGAAGAAGAGAATTGTTTAACTTCCCCTCACCCAAACCCTCTCCCCACCTGGGGCGAGGGCTTAAGAGAAAAACCCTCACACTCGCCAGGTTTAGCTGAAACTCATGGGTAATCAGGAAAAACCTTGATTCCGCTCTGCTACATCAAGGCTACGTTATTTAATTATCCCACTTTAAGGCATTGGGTTAAAACTTAACAAGAGCTCCTGCTTTTCTTTGTGTCTCCGTACCTCTGTGTGAGCATTATTGTTAAGAGCAATTAAACTTTAAAACGACTAATTAACCCTTGTATATCCGAGGCTAACTTAGCTAATTCTTCACTGCTTTGGCTAATTTGCAAAGAACTCTGAGCGGACTGTTCTGTAACAGCACTAATATTACTAATATTTCGACTCATTTCTTCTGCAACAACCGCTTGTTCTTCAGATGCACTAGCTATATGGGTTGCCATATCATCTATATTAATGACAGAAGAAGCGATTTCTTGAAGCATATCATTTTCTTTATTGGTTTCTATTACCGTATTTTCTGAACGTTTTTTACCTTCGATCATAACATTTACTGCTTTTGCTGTACCTGCCTGCAAACGCTCAATCATAGCTTGAATTTCTTCCGTTGACTCTTGAGTCCGACTTGCCAATGTTCTCACTTCATCAGCAACTACAGCAAATCCTCGACCATTCTCTCCTGCTCGGGCGGCTTCAATAGCGGCATTAAGTGCCAGTAAATTGGTTTGCTCTGCAATGCTTTGAATGACACCTAGAACACCACCAATTTTCTCACCATCATCAGCTAGTTCTTGTACAACATTAGTCGCAATATCAATTTCTTCTGACAAGCCATTTATAACCATTTTCGTATGACCTACCAATGCCTGCCCTTCAGTAGCAGACTTATGAGCACCTTGTGTTGCAACAGCAGTATCACTTGCACTCTTCGCAACCTCTTGAACAGTAGAGGCCATTTCCGTCATAGCTGTTGCCACTTGTTCAATTTGCTCTTGCTGCTGCTGAACACCTCGATTCGTTTCCTGACTAGTCATTGACATTTCCTCTGTAGAGGAGGCTAAAACATCAATAGAAACTTCTAATTGCCTAATAACATCAGAAAACTGATCAGCCATTGAGTTAAAAGATTGCGCCAAGTCCTCAAACTCATCCTTATTATCTAAACGCGCTCTAGGCACTAAGTTTCCCAATGCAAGTGCTCTCGCTGTTTCTTGTAACTTAGCAATAGCTGTTTCAAATGATTGATAGAACCCTGAAAACAAATAAATTGCCAACAAAGTAATGCCTACAACAATAGACAGAACCATCGTCATTTTGCCATAAAGTCCATCAACTCGCTGTTGAAGTAAGCCTTTTAATTCAGGAGCAAGCATATCTAAAATATTAAAGTTAGCTTTAATCGTTTCAGTACCTTTAGAAAAAACAGTACTTGATTGGACAGTTACTTGACTTGCATTGAGAATTTTCGTTGTTAAAAAATTTAAATACTGTTCTGATCCTGTAATAGTTTGCTGGACTTGTGAACTAATTTTATTAGATAAACCAGAGTTTGCCTGTCCAAGAACTCGCATTCCTCTTTTAAGATCATTAATATTTTTTTGAACCGTTGATATTAACGAAGTTAATTTAATACTTTCTTTTTGGCTAACGTGTTGTCTAGCAGCAAGCCCTGAAGACATCCCTCTGGCTTGTCCTAAATTTTCAACGACTTGGGGTAATAAGGTAACAATAGCTTCTTTAATATAAAAACTATCCAGTTCAGGGTCTAAAGTAAGGTTTGATGTATCACTCACATGTTTAACAAGATCCAGGACTTCAGCAATCAACTGAGTATGACGAGCAAAAACCTCTTTGGTTGGGCCATTAAAAGCCTCAGACTCTAACCGATTCCACGTTCTTTTAATATTTGTCCATTTCTCTGTTGTCCCTAATTGTGAACCTAATTTTTGATCTACTTCATCTATTAATCGAATATCTTCCGCTAACTGCATTCTTTTAGCCAAAATTTTAGGCTTAAAACTTTCTTTCCCCGATAAATACGCATTAGTCATTCCCCTATGTTCTGGAAAATGTTGAATCAGCTGCCGTACAGGGACAATATATTCAACACCTATCAGTTCACTTTTAGCAAATTTTACGGAGACCATTTGCTCGCTCACCAGAAAATATGTTGTAAAAACCAATGGCGTAATAAATGCCATTGATATTAATAGCATTTTTTTTGAGCAACTTAATTGATTCATTAACGCGGTTGCAGGTGCTGTGAGCATTACGTTCTCCAAAAGAGGATATGTCTGAATTAAAATCAAGTATAGGTGATATGCCATATTTTTTAACGGCAAACAGTCAAATTTGTTTAATCTTTATTTAAATAAGGTTATTTTCATAATATTGTCATATTTATTTCAGACAATAGGTTTCTATTAAAAAGAACTGGAAATATAAAATGAATAAATATGATAATGAAGACATGGGGGTTGAAACAATGCTTCCTAATGATATTATTGCTTTATTAGTCATGAAAGAACCCATGATTGATAACTCAATCAATAATACCGAACCTCCGCTTGATGAATATGAATCAGCAATGGCAGCATAATCGCTAATTATTTTCGTTTAATTTGAAATATACGATGACGGTATTCAACAAGCAGACTATCGATACGAATTTCTTTAAGCGTGATACCAGACTCCATGAGCTGACCAGTTAAATATTTTTTCATATTTATCATAATAAACCGGTCTTGCTGTTTTTCCGCATAAACATATACATTAATATCCATATCAGGGACTTTTCTACGGAAGTCGTAATCCAGCTCTGATAGAAATGGAAAGTCATTTACTTTTTTTTCCGGCTCAATTGGCTGAATGATAATCTCAGAAACAGAAATACTTTGTTTTTGTTTTTTTACAGGAGCCTTCAACACTGCAATTGGCATTCTTTTCGAGATGGCTATTTTAGCTTTAACAGGCTTTATTTCTTTAATAACAACATGAGAAAGTATTTTTCTTTTTTCTATCTGTTCAGCAATAGAAAGCTGTTGCTTCGCGGCTAAAAACACAGAGCTTGGTTTATCAGCCAGCTTTTCTTTTATTTCCTTATTCTGCTCTGGTACAGCATTATTAAGCTCTTTTTGTACTAGAACAACCTTATTTTTTATATTGTCTTCCGTTTCATTTTTTGTAAAACTCCACAAAAAATAAAGCAAAAAAAACACATTCACTAGTACTAGGCCTATTAGCCAGACTGAGGTTTTTATTGGCTTGCTATTTTGATTATGCTGAATTCTATTTTCCAGTGTTTCAATTTGGCTCTCTTGTCTTTCCTGCTCTGATTTTCTAAGTGCATTTAAAATATAAGACATTATTGATCCCCTTTAAGTTTTGGGGATGCGTTAACCGGATCTGTATTAAGCAAATGAATAAATGTTCGAGGACCTACAATACCATCAGGTATTAAATGCTTACTTCTTTGAAACGCCATAATAGTTAATTTTAACGACTGATCAAATACAGTTCCCTTGCTATTAAGTCCTAAATGCTTTCTAAGCCATAAAACAGCTGACGAGTTTGTATTTGGGGACAGTTCTGTCACTGATTTTATTGGCGGTTGCCATAACATTAAATAATAACCATTCCATTGTCTTAAAACGTCTTCTAAAGGTAAGCTTATTTCCTTATCAAATAAAAAAACAGGTTGGCCTTGCGTTACCCCTGTTAATAAAGCATACCTTTTTTCTGAATGATTAAGATCAAATTCCATAATGACAGGACGATTTAATAAGATTAACTCACTCCAACTGGCCTTATCAAACAAACAAGATAAGCCTTGTGCCTTAACTTCTTTACAGTCACTATCTTGCTGTATTTCTTTACCCCAGATTTTCGCTAATTGCTGAACCCCATAACCGAAAGAAAAACCTTGCTGTTTTATAACAGAATTGAAAGTGCTTTTTACAGGTTCATCAATGGGAAGTTTTCTATCAGTAGAGCTTTCTTCTATAGTCGGTGTATCAAAGGATCCCGTTAAAATAATATGCTGAGGTTTTTCTTGTTTAGGTTTAAACAGATAACGTCCTCCTATCAACATAGCAAACAAACAAACACTAAAAATCACTATTTGAAAAACTGTTTTTGTTGATAGGTTTTCTCTATTAAAAACCTCTTTTGCTGCTTTGTTAATTGTTTTTACGCTAACAAATTCAGTATTATTAGCATAAGCACCTAACAACGCTCGATCACAGATAATATTAATCAGCCGTGGAATACCTTTTGAAAGTGCATAAATTTTTTTAATCGCCCGTTGCTGAAAAATATTGGGGTTTCCACCACTAAGTTTTAATCTATGCTTTATATATTGGACAGTGTCTGAATAAGATAATGATGTTAAATGATAACGCGCAGTAATTCGCTGATTTAACTGTCTTAAAGCAGGCTTTTCTAATAATATTTTTAATTCAGGCTGGCCTAAAAGAATAATCTGCAATAATTTAGTAGTACTGGTTTCAAGATTGGTTAATAAGCGCACCTGCTCTAATACATTCAAACTCAGGTTTTGTGCCTCATCAATCACCAAAACGGTTCGTTTTCCTTTGGCATGCGTTGCCAGCAAGTGTTTATTTAGATTATCAACCAACCCCTTAAGCGTCTGTTTTTCTTTATTATAATCAATATGAAGCTCATCACACACGGTTGCCAGTAATTCAATCGCACTGACCTTTGGATTTAAAACCAATGCAATCTCTATATTGTCAGGCAATTGTTGTAACAAGCAATGACAGAGCGTTGTTTTACCCGTACCCACTTCCCCAGTTAAGGCAACAAAACCTCCACCTTGGTTAATTCCATACAATAAATGCGCCAAGCCTTCTTGGTGATGCTCACTCATATAAATAAAGTGAGGATCTGGCGCAATAGAAAACGGGGCTGTGTTAAAATTAAAAAACTGTTGATACAACGCAATTATTCCTAAATAAAATGACTCATAATTCTTCAGACCCTGCGGCCAAGAAAGTTAAATATATTGCTTCCATGATTTATTTATTGGTCTTTAGCTTTATTGTGGGCGGAAGCTACATCAATCAGCAAATGTCTTCTAATACTATAGAAGAACAGCAAGTAGAGGCCAAATAAACTAACATATTTATTAACAAAACACAGCTTGGTTTGGAAGTGAGGCTTTAGCCTCGCATTAGCAGGGCGAGGCTAAAGCCTCACTTCCTAGTAGTTAAAAAAACCACTGGCTAACCTGAAGTAAATTCATAGTCATAACTAATTTAATGTAGCAAAGTGAAATCAAGAGTATTACCAAGAAAAACCTTGATTCCTCTTCGCTTGATCAAAGTTACATCATATATTCATTTTAGCTGAATATTTTTGTAAAAATACCATGATCAGCTTTTAAATATTCTATTCGCTGTGCTGCACATTGGCCAACTTCAGATTCTGGTTGCTTATCCACAATCTGCTGTAATATTGTCAGGCTTTGTTTTTCTAATAACTGAATAGCCTGTTTTTTGACCGAATCATAATGTGCATTTAATGCCGCCAACTCCCTTAAATAAGTATTCGCTTCATTTAATTGCTTTAACATGACTTTTTCAGGGTCACTGGTAAAAAGATCACGCACTAAATTACCATATTGTTCCTGAACTCGCGCCACATCGGTACGATTAACCTTAACTGGTTCAGTTGGATCATCACAACAGCCCATTTTTCACCCCTATGCGTATTTTTCCTCTATCATACAACTAAAACAAACTAAAACAGATTAGTTAATGTTCATCTTACACAGCTCCAATAAAACAGAAAACCTGTTAATTCATTTAACTACCGTAATTGAAAATGCGGCTTTATCAAACCCTTTAGATAAAGAAGTGTTTCTTATTCAAAGCCAAGGCATGGAACGCTGGTTATCTCAGCAATTAGCTGATCAATTTGGAGTGTGGGGAAATTACGAGTTTTTATTTCCTGGTAAATTTTTTAGCTCTATCGCCAAAAAAGTCGATCACCAATTAAATGATGAAGCTTTTGATCGAGAACTCATGCTGTGGCGGTTTGAGCAACAACTACGAAACCTGGAAGACAAAAAATTTAGCGTACTACGCCATTATATTCAAGGCGAAAACCAAGACTTAAAACGCTTCCAATTGGCTCAACAACTATCTCAACTGTTTGACCAATACCAAATGATGCGCCCTGATATGTTGGCACTATGGCAACAAAACAAACAACTTTATCAATCTGATAATGAGTTCTGGCAAAGTACTTTATGGCAACAAGTCACTGAGGAATTAGGCGATAATCATCGTGGTTCATTATGGCAGGATGTTATCAACCGTTTTAACAGTACAAAAAACCTATCAAGCCTACTTCCTGAAAGAATCTTTATCTTTGGTTTAAACACCATGCCACCTTTGTTTTTAGATTTTCTACAAGGCTTATCATTACATTGTGATGTTCATTTCTTTCTTCTTAATCCAGCTCAAGTCTATTGGGCTGATATAAGCAATAAAAGACAAATAACACAACCATCGTCAGAGGACCATCCCCTACTCTCCACTTTAGGACAGCAAGGGAGGGAATTTCAGCAAATGCTATTAGAACAAGCGAACTTTACATTTGAGCCAGAAAGCTTCCAGCCAATTGAAATTCATAATAATTTACAGCAATTACAGGATGATATTTTAAACAACCAATTATCCCCGCAAAGCTTAACAAAAGATCATTCCATTGGTATTCATGCCTGCCATTCCAGAATGCGGGAAGTTGAAGTATTAAAAAACCAGCTATTACTCGCTCTAGAACAAGACAGCGCATTAGAATTACGTGACATTGTGGTGATGGCTCCTGATATACAAAAGTATGCTCCTTTTATATCGGCCGTATTTAGCGACATTCAACACGCCATTGCCGATAAAAGCTTACGCCTTAGTAATTCCTTATTAGATGCCTTTATTCGTTTTTTAAAACTAAGCCAAGGCCGTTTTGGCTGGCAATCAGTGATGGACTTATTGGAACACCCCTCGGTCTATAGTCATTTTGATTTATCCGAAGCGGATTTAGATTTAATTAAACACTGGGTTGCTGAGACTCATGTTCGCTGGGGCAAGTCGGCCAGCCATAAAAAAGAATTAGGTTTACCTGAGCTAAATGAGAATACTTGGCAAGCAACTTTAGATCGTCTTGTAATGGGCTATGCAGTGGGTAGTGAAGAAAGCTTTGTTGATAATATTTTACCTTATCGTGAGATAGAAGGTTCCTCCGCATTAATTCTCGGAGGTTTTAATGATTTTATTCAATTACTCTTTAAGGCCAGTAAAGAATTAGCCAAAGCAAAACCTTTAGCTTTATGGGGTGAGAGGCTTTATTTTTTTGCAGACCAACTGCTATCAAACAAAACATCAGAGCAACAACTGGAACGCCAACAGCTTAATGAGCTATTGGAAGAATTAAGTGATAATTTTTCTACCATTCATACCGAAGATATTTCAATTGATGTGATTGTGGCTTGGCTGGAAAGCCGAGTTTCAGAACAAAAATCATCTAATGGCTTTTTACGTGGGCAACTCACTTTTTGTTCCATGCTACCTATGCGTTCCATCCCTTTTAAAGTAATTGCATTGCTAGGTCTAAATGAGAGTGAATTCCCCAAAGTAGATCGTCACCCAACCTTTGATTTAGTTGGTCAAAACTTTAGGCAAGGTGACCGTTCACGTAGAGCTGATGACCGTTATCAATTTTTAGAAATATTATTATCTACGCGCCAGCAAATAATCATCACTTATATCGGCCTATCCATTCATCGTAATAATGAGATTCCTCCCTCTGTCGTCATCAGTGAATTATTAGAGGTCTTGGAAAATAGCTATCAAATGCAGGATGTTATTACTTACCATCCTTTGCAGCCTTTTAGCCGCCGTTACTTTATTGACAATACAGATCACTTTAGCTTTTCTCAGGCTGATTATGAAACCATGCTAGCTCTTTCTGCAGAGAAAGCTGAACCTGAAAAATGGTGGCAAGGTGCATTAGAATCTCCCCCTACCGAAGTGATAGATATTAACGATCTATTTTCATTCTTCAGACAACCTCAACACTATTTTTTAAAACAGCAGCTTGATATTCGTTTAAAAAATGCAGAAGCAGATATTGAGGAACGAGAGCCATTTAAAATAAACACTTTAGACGCTTATACCATTAATCAACAATGGATAGATCACTCTCTTAATAACACCCCTTTTCCACTCGATAAATTACAAGCACAAGGTCTGTGGTTATCGGGTACGGCAGGCACGCTTCAATATAACGAACAGCAATTATTAATTTCAGGCTTTACTGATTTAATTGATCAGCAAAATATGGGGGCAAAAATACCAGACCAAGCCATTGATATGACTGTTTCAGGCTATCGTTTAGTCGGCAACCTAACTCATTTATATGAAAATGGCAGTTTAATTTATCGTTATGCCAAATTAAAAGGCAAGGATTTTATTCAGGCCTGGCTTCATCACTTGCTTATCAATCAAATACACCCTCAAGATACCTGTTTAATTGGTATGGATGAACATATCGTTTTTACAGCTGAAAAACAAGAAACGACTTTAGGTCAATTAATTTCAATTTTTATTCAAGGTCAGCGACAACCTGATATATTTTTTACCGAGGCAAGCTTCGCTTATGTAAAACAAGCGTTAAAACTAAATAGCAGTAAACGCGCAAAAACACCGGCTATTGATACGGCTAAAGAACAGCTAGAAAAAGACATCAATTATGACCATTCCTTACAATTGCTTTACCAAAATGTAGAAGATTTATCCGAATTATTAACCTCAGAATTTGAGAATCAATGTGCAAGCTTAATTTTACCTGTTTGGGAAAAGGTAAAATCCAAATAGATCAATTCAGTTGACTAGGTTATAGTCTGAGTAGTTACGAATTAACAATGGTTTATAGGGTGGATTAGAGATAGCATTATCCACAATATTTCAAAGACTTGCCGGATTACGCTATGCTAATCCAACCTACATTTTTCTTACTTTAACGACATTGGCAGACGCGCCTACAATATTTCTGTTAAATTAAATATACTCAGGTACTCAATGCGCATTCAGGTCGTATCAAAATGGAAAAAAAACCAGTAGTTTTAAATAAAAAAGTAATTGCTGAAACGCGTCTTTTTCGTATTGAATCAATGGATATCAAGTTTAGTAATGGTCAGCAAAGACAATATGAACGTCTAACTCGAAGTAAATCTAATGGTGCAGTCTTAATCATTCCCATGCTTGATAATGATACCGTTCTTTTAATCAAAGAATATTCAGCAGGTGTTGATCGCTATGAACTGGGCTTACCCAAAGGTAAAATTGATGACGGTGAAAGTATATTAAATGCCGCCAATAGAGAGCTAAAGGAAGAAGTAGGTTATGGGGCAAAGCAACTGCATCATTTAACCTCCTTATCCATCGCACCTTCCTACCTAGAGCATATGATTGATATCGTTATTGCCCAAGACTTATTTGAGGAAAAGCTAATCGGAGACGAACCTGAGGAGCTAGAGGTTATTCCTTGGAGGCTGGATAATATTCAAAATTTATTAGCAACAGGAAAATGTACAGAGGCTAGGTCTATTGCTGCCTTATATATGACTAGAGATTATTTAAGGAACCCTGATTAAATATCTAGTAAAGAAATGCGTTCAGCATTATCCTGCAAATCAATAGAGCCCTTAGTCACTTATTTAAGCGAATAAGTAATAGTCGAGAACCTGACAATCCTATACAATCTGGGTTGCCAGGTCGGGTTGAGCTAGTACAATTAAATGACTCCAAAAGCCCCTGGAGAAAATTGTTTAATTTTTATTATTTTAATTTGATACTTGTGTATTAATGATTATTTCTTTCTGCTCTTTCTGCTCTTTCTGCTCTTTCTGCACGTTCAGCAGCAGCACGATCAGCACGTTCAGCAGCAGCGCGATCAGCACGTTCAGCGGCAGCATCCATCCCACCACCCACTTGAAAATTAATTCCACCACCCATCATTTTCGAGCTTCGTTTTTCTTCTAAAGAATATGTTACATTTAAATCAACGTTCAATTGATCAACGTAATTATCATCTTTATAAGTTAACCCTTTATATTTAAGTCGAATAAGCTGAGGATCATACCCTGTTTTTTTAAATTTTAATGTATGTGATTTTTGTATTAAATCATCAATTCCCGCTTCAAGAGGAGTTGTTCCCAAATATTCATCACCAAGATAAACACTTGTACCTGTAGGAGAAGAATTAAGAATAATATCTTCAACATGAATTAAAGGTATGAGTCCTGCTGTATAGTTCACTCGTTTTTGCTTACTACTGTATGTTGTTTCAACAGTATTAAAACCTTCTTTTACAAATTTTAATGTATTTACTCTTTGCCTATCTTTTACTTTACGTCTTGGAAAAGGTGTTTTACCAAGAAACTCATCGTTAAGAAAAACACTAGTTTGTTGCTCAGTAGAATCCAGCTCAAGTAAAGTTTTACTACCACAACCTGAAAGACTCACTAGAACTATCGTAAAGATAAGATATTTCTTCATCATTATTCTCTTTATTTAATCAATAATTACCTTCCATATTACCTAAATTAAATAAATAAGTGCAATTTATTTTTTTTCAAAAAAGAAAATTTTGTAGCAAAAAAGGTGATTTTCCTCATCACTCTTTAGACATCTCTAGGAGGAGGCTGTCCGAGAATAGAAACTATAGCAAGAAGACATCTCGCCATAAAGCTCTTGATACAATTGCCATTTGCTGATATTTTGAGCGGTAAACGTTTCGTAATGCTTTGCTAGGTTCCGAAGGGTTACCTGCCAATATCAACTCCCGCACAATCTGAATGGATAATTTTTAATCGTTGCTTTTTTGATTGGTCTGACATCGCCATTGGCTCAACGCCAATACCATGCGAACCACTCTCCTAGACAGGAAGTGGCTAATCGGCCTTTTTCCTTGCACAGCAAACTTATGCTACACATAAGTTTGCTGTGCGACAGCGCGCCGTATTTAAGGGCTTTTGCTCCTAGTTTATTGATACCATAAATTAACGCTTACTTTTCATCTCCAGCCATCAATCGTTGAATATTACTTTTATGCCGCCACAACAACACAACTGAAATCAATATAAAAACGGCGACCAAAGCAGTGTCCTCAATAATAAACCAAACATATAGCGGTGTTAAAACAGCAGCAACAAGTGCAGATAAAGATGAAATTTTACTTATTTTATAAACAATAAACCAAGTGCCAGAAACAACAAGTCCCAGCATCCAGGTAACACCTACAGTCAGACCAAAAGTCGTTGCAACACCCTTTCCGCCTTTAAACCCAAAAAAAATGGGATATAAATGGCCTAAAAACGCAGCAAACACAACACTTGCCAATATGACCGACTCCACACCTAACATTTTTGCTATTAAGACTGGAATCAGCCCTTTTAAAGCATCTCCAAGTAACGTTATTCCCGCAGCCTTTTTACCACCAATCCGCATAACATTTGTAGCCCCAGGATTACCTGACCCATGGTCTCGCGGATCATCTAACCCCATTAGTTGGCATACAATAATTGCGCTTGATACTGACCCCATTAAATAAGCCGCTGGCACTAATAACCACTCAATCATTCATTTCCCTCTTTATCAAATCTTGTACAATAAGGATCTTTCACTGATATTATACTTTGCATATTTATAATTGCGACTGAAAGCAAGCTATTTTACAGATAGCAATCGATGACAAGCTGAAAGTATAATACATTTTAACAATCTATTTTAACTGGAAACCCAAATGGACATCATTTTTTTAGGCGGGCTTGAAGCAACAACAATTATTGGTATTTACGATTGGGAAAGGGAAACAAAACAAACGCTTGTGCTTGATATTGAAATGGCTTTCGATGTAACCGAAGCGGCTAAAACAGATGATATTCAATATACACTCGACTATAAAGCTGTTTCTGAACGTGTTGTCTCTTTTGTTGAACAGAGTGAATTTTTTCTCGTTGAAAAATTGATTGAAGAAATTGCCAATGTACTCCTCACTGAATTTAATACCCCTTGGGTAAAAATAAAACTAAACAAAAGAGGTGCTATTAGCCGCGCCAAAGATGTTGGTATTATTATCGAACGAGGTGAAAAATAACTCATGCCCATTGGATTTATTAGCATAGGTAGCAATATTGATAAAGAGATTCATATCCCTTCAAGCATTACTGCACTAGAAAAAGAATTTGGTGCAATAATCCTTTCTAGCCTATATGAAACAGAAGCGGTAGGTTTTGAAGGCGATGAGTTCCTTAATTTAATTGTTCAATTTAACTCTGACCTTGAAGCTAAGGTTGTTGCAAAATTACTGAGAAAAATAGAACTTGAGCATGGCAGAACAAGAGACAGTAGAAAATATGCCGCAAGAACTTTAGATTTAGACCTCATTCTCTATGGCGACTTAATTATTAGCGATGGGCGACTACAAATACCAAGAGATGAAATTGAACGTTATGCTTTTGTACTGGAACCGCTAGCTGAAATAGCACCTGACTTATTACACCCTATCAGTAAAAAAAGTTATGCTCAAATATGGAATGAATTCGATAAAAATAATTTAAAGCAAACAAAGCTGGTTTAAACACTATTGAAACTAACAGAATAAAGTGCGCCCACCATCTATAGAGAGGATTTGCCCTGTCATATAAGGCGCATCTTTTACCAAAAACAGAACTGCTTTAGCAATATCGTCTGGCTCACCTGTTCTTTTCAGTGCAACTCGCTGTAATATTTCAGTCTTTTCCTGCTCAGACATCTCAGCCTCTGGCCACAACACTGCACCTGGTGATACTGCATTTACCCGTATTTCCGGCCCTAACTCTTTAGCTAGAACCTTGGTCATTGCTGCCAAACCAGCCTTTGCTATACTATAAACAGGGTATCCCTTTAACCCTCGTTCAGCATGAATATCGACAATATTAATGATACAGCCTTGGTTTTCTGCTAATAATTCTGAACATTTTTGTGCTAAAAAAAAGGGTGCCTTTAAATTACTCCCTAACAAATCATCCCACTCTTGCTCTGTGACATTAGAAAACTGTTGAGGATAAAATGCAGATGCATTATTAATCAACACATCAAGTTTCCCCCAAGTTGCCCTTACTTCTTCGACCAATGAAGATAACTGCTCAGTTTTTAATAAATCAGCCTGTACAGTTTTGACAGAACCCGCTCTTATTCCATTTAGCTCTCGTGACAATTGAAGAGCATCCTCCTCAGATGACCTATAGTGCAAAAAAATATTATAGCCCTGCTGGTGCAACCTTCGCGCGCATGCTGCACCTATCCTCCTTGCCGCACCTGTAATTAATACGTTTTTACTCATTGATCTGATCATCTTCTTTTCGCACAAATAAGCGCGAAAACAACAACCCAGTTTCAAACAACAGCCAAATGGGTACCGCTAATAGAGTCTGTGAAATAGCATCAGGTGGCGTTAAAAACATACCAATAATAAAAGCTCCCACAATCACATAAGGCCTTTTTTCAGACAAACTTGCGGGTGTCGCCAATCCTGTCCAGACAAGAACAATCGTAATAATAGGTACTTCAAACGATAAGCCAAAAGCAAAAAATAAAGTGAGTACAAAATCCAAATATTTTGCTATATCAGTCATAACAGCCACACCCTCGGGCGCTGCGGCGGTTAAAAAACCAAAAACCAAGGGAAATACTACAAAATAAGCAAAGGAAACCCCCATATAGAATAATCCTGTACTGGCCACTATTAAAGGCAAAACCATTCGTTTTTCATGGCTATATAAGCCAGGCGCAACAAAAGCCCAAAAGTGATACAGAACAACGGGCACCGAAACAAAAATAGAAGCTACCAATGCTAATTTAAAGGGTGTTAAAAAAGGGGAAGCAACATCCGTTGCAATCATCGTGCTATTTTCTGGCATATGCTGAAGTAACGGGCCAGATAAAAAAGTATAAATCTCATTTGCAAAAGGCGCCGCACATAAAAAGACGACCAGTACAAATGCAACAACTCGCTTTAAACGACCACTTAATTCAACTAAGTGACTAACAAAGGGCTGTTCATCAACAGCTTGATCATTTTCGCTCATCAGTTTTTTTTACATCTTCAGATAATGATTTGATTGATGAAGTCACCTCATTAACTGTGCTAGAGCCTTCTTCAAGTATATTTTTAAATTCTTCTACGCCCGATTGCTCTTTAAATATTTGGCGCATTTCTTCAGCTTGCAACTCTTCTTTAATTTCAGCTTTTACCGAAGCTACTATATTTCGAGTTTTCCCCACCCAAAAACCTGCAACCCTTGCGGCGGCAGGTAGTTTTTTTGGCCCAATAACCAATAAGCTGACCAAGCCAATAAGACAAAGCTCCCAAAAACCAACATCAAACATATTAGCCTTTTTTGTTTTCTTGCTGCTTAGAATTTACTTCACTATCGATAGTATTACCTTCTTCCTCAGTAATATTTTTGTCGTCACTGCCCTCTTTTACAGCTGATTTAAAACCTTTAATCGCGCCCCCTAAATCACCCCCTAAATTACGTAAGCGCTTAGTTCCAAATAACACAACCACTATCGCCAAGATAATTAACAACTGAGTTACACTAATACCCATTTTTTCACTCCAATTCTAATTTTATTATGTAACTACCAACGAGACATTTAAAATGAAACCCTTAGTTCTTAAGCCCATTTCCTGCTGGGGAGGATTTAGGTAAGGAGTATCTCAATCAACTCTCTTTTTTATTTTTTTAGAGCAAAAAAACAAGGAAAAAGAATTTTTTTAATCTCTCCTCACCCAACCCTCTCCATCAAGAGAGGGCTCTAGAGCAAGGACTTTTACAATTTAAATACGCTAAAAATCACTTTATTACAAACTATTTACTGCGCTGTGCTTTTTCTTCCAATCCAGACAAGCCAAAACGACGCTGCAATTCTTTCAATACATCTTCTGGGCCTAAACCTTGATCAGCCAACATAACCATAGAATGAAACCATAAATCAGCCGTTTCATAAACAATCTGTTCTTTATCACCACCTTTAGCGGCAATCACTGTCTCAGTAGCTTCTTCACCTACTTTTTTAAGGATATGGTCTAAGCCTTTTGCATATAGACTAGCAACATAAGACTTATCTGCTGGCTCTTGTTTACGTTGTTCTAATATATCAGCTAATTGCTGTAAAACATCACTCATTTTTTATCTCTAATATTTCGTAGGTTGGATAAGCGATAGCGCAATCCGACATTTATAAGAGTCTACATTAATTAATATCTGACAATCAAAATTAATAGAAGGCTTTTATAAGCTATTTGTACATTTGCTTTGGATCTTTTAAAACAGCTTCTTTTGTCTGCCACTGTCCATCAACCAAACTTCGGTAAAAACAACTTTCTCGCCCAGTATGACAAGCTATTCCACCTTGTTGTTCAATTTTAAGTAAAATAACATCTTCATCACAATCTAATTGAATATCAATTACTTTTTGCTGATTACCTGATTCTTCACCTTTGCGCCATAATCTCTGACGAGAGCGAGACCAGTACACAGCATAACCATTTTCAACCGTTAGTTTTAAAGACTCTCGGTTCATCCAGGCAAACATCACAACACGACCTGAATCTACCATTTGTGCAATAACAGGGATCAAGCCTTCTTCTGTCCATTGAATTTCATCTAACCAAGCTTCAGACATTACAATCGCACCTCAATTCCACGCGACTGCATTTTTAATTTAGCTTCTTCAATAGTATATTCTGCAAAATGAAAAATGCTGGCAGCCAAAACCGCATCGGCTTTACCTTCGATAACACCATCAGCCAGATGATCTAAGTCACCCACACCACCTGATGCGATAACTGGAACAATAACAGCTTCACTAATTGCTCGCGTTAATTCTAAATCAAAGCCTATACGCGTACCATCCCGATCCATACTGGTTAACAATATCTCACCTGCGCCAAAATCAACCATTTTGATAGCCCATTCGACAGCATCAATCCCTGTTGGTTTACGACCACCATGGGTAAAAATTTCCCATCGATTTGGCTCGTTTTCTGCACTCACTTTCTTTGCATCAATAGCGACAACAATACATTGTGATCCAAACTTTTCAGCGGCTTCTCTAACAAATTCAGGCCTAAAGACTGCCGCACTATTAATACCGACTTTATCAGCACCAGCATTTAACATACGACGAATATCATCAAGCTCTCTAATGCCACCACCCACAGTTAGCGGAATAAAAACTTCACTCGCCACTTGCTCGACTACATGAACGATAGTATCTCTATTATCACTGGTTGCGGTAATATCTAAAAAAGTAATTTCATCAGCACCCTCTCGATCATAGCGCCTAGCGACTTCGACAGGATCACCCGCATCACGAATATCAACAAATTTAACGCCTTTTACTACGCGGCCATTATCAACATCCAGACAAGGAATTATTCGTTTAGCTAAGCCCATAATTTATTCGTATGTTTGTGAGATTTTTTCAGCTTCAACAAAATCAAGCGTACCTTCATAAATAGCCCGCCCAGTTATTGCTCCCATAATGCCATCTGCAGCCACTTTTCCTAAGCCATGAATATCATCCATATTTGTGATACCCCCTGATGCAATGACAGGAATACTGATTGCACGAGCCAATTTAGCAGTTGCTTCAACATTGACACCTTTCATCATGCCATCTCTAGCAATATCGGTATAAATAATGGCAACAACACCATTTGCTTCAAATTCTTTAGCTAGTTCAGTTGCATTCTTATCTGAAACGGTTGCCCAACCATCAATTGCAACCATACCGTCTTTTGCATCTAAGCCAACAATCACATGGCCTTCAAATTTTTGTGCCATTTCACGTACAAAATCAGGATCACTCACTGCTTTTGAGCCAATAATGACATATTGCACGCCCGCATCTAAATAGCCTTGAATAGTTTCTTCATCGCGAATACCACCACCAATTTGTACAGGAACCTCTGGATAAGCTTCTACAATA
>Ga0209826_1000061_pt1 | contig 69940 bp, 65 predicted proteins | sample GOMGulsemesocosm_5_FD_184637 | JGI IMG/M metagenome (GOLD analysis project Ga0209826, IMG submission 184637) | Methane-oxidizing microbial communities from mesocosms in the Gulf of Mexico - GOM15C Gulf of Mexico (SPAdes) (version 2) | ecosystem: Environmental > Aquatic > Marine > Cold seeps...
AGGTTCTCTCTTTAACTTTTTCTTCAAGTTCGTCGGCTCTAATTTTTTGCCTTTTATAGAATAATCTGGTTCTTAGCATGTTACTAATGCGCAGTAAGACCTCCCATTGATTAAACGGTTTGGTCAAGAAGTCCGTAGCCCCCATTTTCAGCGCATTAAACCGCGTTTCATCATCAATATTTGCGGTCAGAATAAGTACGGGTAAAAAGCCACTTAAGACATATTCCGAGAGTCCTTCTAAAACTTCAATTCCCGACATATGGGGCATGTTGACATCAAGTAAAATCAAATCGAAATTGTACCGTTGCTGGAGCGGCAACACTCTCCGGGGATCAGAAGTGGAGTAGATAAATTTATACTCAGATCGCTCAAGAATGGTTTCAAGAATGTCAATATTCAGGGGCTCATCATCTACAATCAATATTTTTGATTGCAGGAGTTCCTCTTGTTCAAAAACCATGAAATTCTCCGCACAAATCTACAGAATTTATATTCAGGCTAACTTAATCAGTATGGTCTTTTGTCGCTATAAATCAACTTTCTTAAAAGTAATCCAGTTAAGGTTTTATATTTGTTAATGCCTTCATAAAATATGTTTTTGGTATAATAAGCTGGGCAATAAACAGGCTGTATTAAGACATACCTGTGCTAGTCAGTATAGTTTGGGAAGTCCTCTGTATGGTCGGTAGGTTGAGGGGTTACCGATAATATTTTGGCACCTTCCGGTGTCTCGAACCTGTGCCAAACATTCTGTGGGACAACAATTAGCTCACCAGATTGCAAAAGATTAGGTTTCTCGCCTTCGGGTGTTCTCAGTATTAAGTTTGTTTTCCCATCCAACACAAAAACAATTTCATCCCCTTTTGAGTGACGTTCCCATTGGGAATTTCCAGCGTAATGAGTGATGAAAATAGCGCCGTCACGGTATTGGGACAAAAGAGAGAAGGATTTATTCAATTCCGTTTCTGTAGATTTAGGATGGCGGTCCCCTAAAAATGAAAGTTTCGAGAACTGCTCCAAAAGTGAGATTGTTGTGGCCTTAGTCATTCCATTCCCTATTAGCTAGAAAACAAGATACTCAATATCACGATATCATAAACGACACAGCTATCAAAAGTAAGTATATCCGTTAATGATACCAACATGGGAAAGCTATTTGAAGTTAAGGTTGTAAAAGGTATACAATAAACACAATTTTGGGAGATATTAAATCAAGCATTTTCCAAGATATGGATGATCGGAGAAAAGGAACGAAAGACCGACCTTTTCTCCTTGTTATTTTTAACTTAGCTTTGAACAAATCCTGCCCAGCTGGACATGTAAGTGATAAAATTCTTGCCTAAACCTTCTTTTTGTAGATGGGCGACACTAACCGGTAGTTCAACGGGTTCGAATTTACTGTCAGCTTCCACCTGTTTTGGAAAATCATGATGGAGGATCGCAGCCCGGCCAATCAGGACAAAATCAACTCCCGCATCCATGCAATATTGTGCCGCCTCTGGCGTTGTTATTTTACCAGCGACACCAAGACGCACATTGCCCCGATCCAGTTCAGTAAAATAAGACATTAAAGTCCGGCCTTTAAACTCTTCTTCTTCGGGCTCTTTCTTTACATCCCATAAGGACATATCAAGAAAATCTATATTTCCTTCAGACATAAGACGCTTGGAAACTTCGATCACTTCACCCAGTTTCATATCGAAACGTTCTGGTGACAGGCGTACGCTTACATTAAAATCTGGCCGGCACCGGCTACGAATTCCTTTGATGATGTCAAAAATTGGCCGGGCTCTCTTCTCAAGGCTTCCGCCATATTTGTCATCCCGTTGATTAATAATAGGACTTAATAGTTGGGCCAGAATATAACCGTGGGCCCCATGAATTTGAACACCATCAAAACCAGCGGTTTCAGATCGAACTGCGGCGGCGATGAAATCTTCGATAAGTTGGTCTACTTCCTCTGTTGAAAGACCTCGTGCTCCATATTTTTCAACATCTGACGCACTCACTGGAGAGCCATCGATCAAATCCGCAGGAGATCGCATGCCCGCATGATGTAACTGGACAATGGCAATACTGTTCTCTGCCTTGATTGCCTTTGCAAGTCTAGTCAACCCTTCCAAATGATCGTCAGAGAATACCCCTAACTGACCTGTAAACCCTTGACCGACAGCTTGCACATGGGCAGCACAGGTCATAGTTAGGCCGAACCCCCCTTTTGCTCGCATGGTTAGCCAGTTAAATTCATCATCGGACAATTTGCCATCTTTATGACTTTGTGTATTTGTAAGTGGCGCTAACATGAAGCGGTTTTTCAAGTCGGGCCCGTGAGAGAAGGAAAGCGGTTCAAATAGCGTTTGCATAGATTACTCTTGTTGTTAATTGTTTGGTTTGCGCTTGATAAGAACTTAAGAACACGAACCGTTATATGCAAACCCAAAAGAGGGAAGATCGCACATATTTGTGATCATTGTTACATTAGATTTTTATCTTATATGAAGCTCAAAGAAACAATATTTGTGTGATTGGCAAGAGATATAAAATTTATCTTCTCTGTTGGTAAATGTTGTCTCTTTCTATTGACTAAGCGCATAATAAACTTTCGGCTTATCAGATAAAATAAAGTCGGTGTACTGCTCTAAGAAAAATAATAAAAAAGTGGATAGTTAGATGATTCCAGCTCAAAAATTCTATGAAACGAGTTCTCTTAAACTTTCATATTACGAATGGGGAAATCCGACTAACCCGACCCTCTTATTCATCCACGCCACTGGAATGCACGGTCGTATTTGGGACCAAACGGTAAAGGCGCTGCCGTCTGGATATCATATTATTGCACTGGATCAACGGGGGCATGGTGCAAGTTCCAGTGATACCTATCTCCTTGATTGGGCGTTGATGGGTAATGATGCCATTGAATTTATAAAAGGTCTGGGTCTGAAAAGTGTTACAGGCATTGGGCACTCAATGGGTGGACATGTTTTAACGCAAGCGGCGCTGGCTTTACCTGATGTCTTCCAGAATTTGGTTCTGATTGATCCCGTTATTTTTCCTCCTGAAAGGTATCAGGAAACTACGGATTTTGAAAAAGGATCTCCGGCGAACCATCCTCTCGCACGTAGGCGTCGTCAATTTGACAGTTGGCAGGATATGTTTGACGTTTTTGAGAACAAGGATCCCTACTCTCTTTGGCATCCAGAAGTTCTTAAAGACTATTGTAAATATGGTTTGATCAAAGATTCTGAAGTATCAACCTATACATTGGCCTGTGCCCCAGATATTGAGGCTTCAGTGTATATGGGGCATTTAAGCGTAGATTTAACCGAACAACTTTCGAATATCATAGTTCCTGTATTTGTTATGCGAGCAAAAGGCAGGGATGAAAACTCGAAACATCAAATTGATTTCTCTGCCTCCCCCACATGGCCAGAGCTAAGTAGTCAATTTGAACAAGGTGAAGACATTTGGTTAAAAGAGTTAACGCATTTTATTCCAATGCAAGAACCAAATCTTACCGCTCAATATATTATGAAATTAAGAGAAATTTATAACAACAATTAGAATAAATTTACGTAAAATTGTAAATAAATAGTAATGAATAAGAAATTTAATAGTATTTACGGCAAATTTTATTAAAATATTGATGACTATTTTAAATTTATTTAATAGTTAATAGGTTATTAATTTTCTTTTATTTATTTCAATATCAGTTATATTGCAATTATGTTTAAAAAATTAGTTGGTTTAGTTCATTTGTATATTTTTTCAAAAATCTCATTCGTAAAATTTCTTACGTGCCTGCTTCTTCCGCTTTCGGTCACTTTTTCTGCCCACTCTGCATCTGCGGATCCTTGTCTGGCTTTTGTTTCTCAAGATAATAGGATTGTTAAAGAGATCGCGCTTAATGTTTCCGAGGCTTTAACAGCTGCGCATATTTGCCATACCATTGACTATTTTCCTGAGAAAAGAGCTGATTACCTGTTTAAACAGGAAAAATATGACGGGTTTCTCATGAGAGATGCTGTATTCGGGACAAAATCCATAGTTCCTGTTGTCAAACTTGAACCTGTTCTCATTCAAACAAGTGGCGTTATTCTGTCCAAAGATGCAGATGTTAAAACAATTGAGGACCTAAATGGTCGTTCTATTGGAATTACCCGAGGATGGCTGTGGATGGAAAATCTGGTCCGGCGATACCCAAGAGTTGTTAGGGCGTCGAATATAGTTGATTTATCTAATTTATTGAGCGAAGGGAGAGTTGACACTATATTAGTCATTAACGAAATTCTGCCGTTTGTAAATTCTGAAGGATATAACTACAACAACAAAATAATAGATTTGAAAGCACATGTTTTTTTAAAAGAAACTTCTAAGGAGCATGCTGAAGCCGTTTCAAAATCCCTGAAAAAACATATAGAAAATGGCAATAGTTTTATTAATGTACCCAGAATATTGAACTCTTTCTTTGGTAATAGCTAAAGTGCCTATTCATTTGAAGGGATTAAAAGAGATTTGACTGTTGCTACTTCTATCCTAACTTTAATGTCGGGGCATATAATAACACAATAGCGAGATAATAATGGATGTTGGCTTATCCCATATCGCGCTTGCATCGACGCAAATTGATGCCAGTATCGCTTTTTATAAAAAATACGCAAAAATGTCAGTGATTCATAAACGTACCGATCCCGCGACCGGAATAAGGGTGGTGTGGCTATCTGATCAAACGCGTCCTTTTGCACTGGTCTTAATTGAAGCAGAAAAACCAGATCCGGTTTTAAGGCCGTTCGCTCATTTAGGAGTTGGTTGTAAATCCAGAGAAGAAGTCGATCACTTAGCAGAAATGGCAAGAGAAGATGGCGTTCTATGCAAGGAACTCACGGACTCTGGTCCACCCGTCGGCTACTGGTTTTTTGCAACTGATCCTGACGGTCATTCACTGGAGCTGTCTTATGGTCAGGATGTAGGTCTTGCAGCCTCCCGCCCTTTTGATACAAATCTTTAAAGAGCGGGAAAACATGTGTCGATAAATTAGGCAGCAAAGCGATTTTTGATAATTTCGCTCGCTTCCGCCATTATCGTATCAATCAAATCCTGACAGCTTGGAATATCGTGGATTAAGCCTGCCACCATTCCGCAACTCCAAGCGCCAGCTTCCATCTCACCTTCCTGCATCACACGGGGATAGACACCCCCAACAAGATCACGAATGTCATCAATACCCAAATCCGCCCCCTTATTCCGTTCAATCTCGCCAATTTTGTCGACAGCAGAATTGACCAAAACACGTTCCGTATTTCGTAAAGGGCGCATAATCAAACGTGTATCAAGTTCAGTCGCTGCAACAATGGCGTCTTTTACATTTTGATGAACAGGCGCTTCTTTAGTCGCTATAAAGCGCGTGCCCATATTTATGCCTTCAGCCCCCAATGCCAAGGCCGCAACCAGTTGCTTACCATTCCCCATGCCACCTGATGCTACAAATGGGATTGATAATTCTTCTGCGGCGCGCGGTAACAAGATCATATTTGGAATATCGTCTTCACCCGGATGACCGCCGCATTCAAAACCATCGACACTGACCGCATCACACCCAATTTTTTCAGCTTTTAAAGAATGACGAACAGAGGTGCATTTATGAATAACTTTAATACCCGCATCTTTTAAGGCAGGCATATAGGCTTCCGGACTGCGACCAGCCGTTTCGACAATTTTAACGCCTCCTTTTACGATTGCTTCAATATATTCAGGATAAGGAGGCGCCGCAAATCCTGGCAAAAATGTCAAATTTACACCAATTGGCTTGTCCGTCATATCTTTACAACGGGCAATTTCATTGGCCAGATCAGCAGGTGTCTTTTGTGTTAAACCTGTGATGATACCAAGGCCGCCAGCATTAGACACGGCAGCAGCTAATTCGGCAAAACCAACATAATGCATTCCGCCCTGAATAATTGGGTGTTTAATGCCAAAGAGTTCTGTAATTTTTGTTTTCATTTTTGCCTCCAATGGATGAATTTAAATTCAGTATTATGGATTAGTGGCAAAAGCTTCAATAGAAATGTTTGTAGATTAAATAGGGAGAGCAAAACATCCACTGACGACTATATATATAATCTTTTATTATCAGCTCTTTAGAAGGTCTAACTTCATTCCGAGATGAGAAGACTCAAATCCAAGGCCTTCATAAAAGCGATGAGCATCTTCTCGCTTCTTATCAGTCGTCAATTGAATAAGGCCGCATTGGGAAGATTTTGCAAGATCAATGGCATATTCCATCATCATTTTCCCAAAGCCTGCTGACCGGTTCTCTTTAGATACGCGGACGCCTTCGATTTGCATGCGGGTCATGCCTTTGCGTGAGAGGCCTGTAATAAAGGTTAGTTGCATGCAACCAACAATTTTATCACCTTTAGTGGCAACATAAAGGTCGTTCCCTTTTTGTTGGTTCATCTGCGCAAAGGCGAGATTATAAGCAGGGTCCAAGGGGGCCACGGCACTTTCTCGTTGCGATCCAAGTTGATCATCCGCGAGTAATTGTACAATGGCTGGTAAGTCGGTTTCTTCCGCTTTTCTAATCATTTTCCCCTCTTAAACTGATATCACCATGCCATCATAACCGGGCTCTACGCCTTCAGGTAAATCTCGTAGCAAAGTTTGGTAATCCAGATCCACATGCATGTTGGTCAAAATTGCCCGTCTGGGTTTCAGCCGTTCAATCCATTCTAGAGCCGTTTCCAAATTAACATGGGTTGGGTGTCGCTTATAACGCATAGCATCGACGATCCAGGTATCAATTCCTTCCAGAATTTCAAATCCGCGATCATCCAGATTTACCAAATCATTGGAATATCCAATTTTACCCATGCGAAAACCAAGGCTATGGATCATTCCGTGATCTTGCTCAAAGGGAATGAAATCAATATTCCCAACGGAAAACGGACCTTCGATCAAGTGCTCTTTTAAAATGGCAGGATATAAGCTTCCTTCAAGTTGCCTAAAGCAATAATCAAACCGATCAGTCAATACATTAAGTGTTGCACTATCGCCCCATACATCCATTTGACGCCGGTTTCGGATGGTTAGGACACGTAATTCATCAATGCCATGGCATTGATCGGCATGTTCATGTGTCCAAACAACGCCGTCTAAATCAGTGACGTTTGCATCGAGCAATTGTTCGCGTATGTCGGGGGATGTATCAATTAGAACTTTTGATCCCTTGTCTTCCACAAGAATACTACATCTACGACGACGATTTCTCGGCTCATTGGGGTCACAAGCACCCCACTCATTTCCAATCCGTGGTACGCCGCCAGAGGTTCCGCATCCCAATAATGTTACATCCATCAGTCTTCTCGCTGAATTTTGTTAAAGAGTTTAAAAAAGTTTTCCGTCGTCACTGCCGCGATCTCTTCTTCGGACACGGATTTAAGCTCCGCTACCTTTTGCGCCGTATGTTTGACAAAAGATGGCTCGTTTGTTTTACCGCGATTAGGCATCGGTGCCAGATAGGGACTGTCCGTTTCCACTAATAATCGGTCGAGTGGAACCTTTTTAACATGATCCCGCAAATCTTCTGCGGCCTTAAAAGTCACAATCCCGGATATAGAAATATAAAATCCAATTTCCATAGATTTTTCAGCTACTTCCCAGCCAGAACTAAAGCAATGTATTACGCCAGTAAATGGTCCTTTTGCATATTCTTCAGTCAGGATTTGAATGGTATCTTCATCGGCGTGTCGTGTATGGACTATTAATGGAAGCCCGCTCCGTCTTGCTGCTTCAATATGAACCCTGAAAGACTTCTTTTGTACTTCTCTTGGCGAATGCTCATAGAAGTAATCTAGACCTGTCTCGCCTATGGCGACAACTCGGGGATGGTTCGCAAGCTCAAGCAAGGTGTCCACTGTAACATCTGCACCCTCTTCCTCGGCTTCATGAGGATGAATACCAACAGAGCAATGAATGTTGTCATATTGTTCCGCGATTGTGCGAACTGCGTCAAATTCACGTAGTTTCGTCCCGATTGTCAGCATATGTTTAACACCAGCAAGGTCAGCACGGCGTACAACATCGTCCAGTTGAGTGGACAATTGTTCGAAATTTAAATGGCAGTGACTATCAACTAACATATTAAAACCTTAGATTTTTATCAATTATTACTGCTAGTAGACAGGAATAAATTCAACACAACTTGTTTGCGGTCCAGATTAATACTATCTGCTCGCTCAATCAAATGGTTGGCCTTCTCCCATTTATCAACCCAAAAATCAAGGGAATTGGCGGTGGCCAACTTCTCCATGATCACTTGCTCGCCAGTAACGAGGGGTAATTGATCAAATCCGATACCGGTTGCCCGAACCAAACGGGATAACCACCAAGGAAAGAGCTCGCAAAAAATGCGATATGTTCCCTCCGCATCCTTTTTTGCTACGATATCTGCAAGACCATGTAATTTGGCTGGATCAAACGTTGGGTAGGATTGGAAAAGATCCAAAATTGATAGAAAGACTTCAAGCCCACCTGCCTGCATCAAACTTAAAGCCTTACCCGGACTACCTTCTGCGATAGATGTCAGGATCTCCAGTTTATCTCCATCAACCTCGTTTGCTAAAGGTGAGATGATCTGTTGAACTTGCTCCATTGAGAGAGGACGCAATGGTAGCGTTCTACAACGGGAGCGAATAGTTGGCAAAAGTCCCGCAGGTGTGTGGGATAATAGTAAGAAAATTGTTTGTTTGGGGGGCTCTTCCAAGATTTTTAAAAATGCATTGGCAGCAGAGATATTCATGTCATCGACTGTATCAACAATAACAACACGCCATCCGCCATCACTTGATTTTAACCCAAAAAAGGAAGAAAGGGCGCGAACATCGTTAATACGAATTACTTTGAACAGTTTTTTCCCCTTAGGGTCATACTGACGTCGCAAAACGTTAAGGCCTGGGTGAGATTCCGCTTGTACTAAGGACAATGAAGGATGATCTGAAGGGCTCTCTAGAGTGTCAGGAGGTCCAAACAACCCTCCTCCCTCACTTTCTTGGCTCAAAAGGAATTTAGCCGCTCGATAGGCAAAACTCGCTTTGCCGACACCTTTAACACCCGTTATGAGCCACGCATGATGGAAACGTCCACTGTTAAAGCTATCCAAAAACGTTTTTTCAGCTTCTTCATGGCCAATAAGTCTAGCGAGCTCTCGAGGATGGAGAAAACCCTCCAAAAAATCATTCCGAGGCACCTCACTCACGAGAAGAACCGATCTTTCAACACGGCTCGCATGTCATTTTGGACAGATTCAATAGGTTGGTCCGCATTAATGATCACGCAGCGGTCTTTATTTTGCTTTGCAATTTCAAAAAAACCCTGTCTCATTCTTTCGTGAACACTGATATCCATTTTTTCGAACCGATCTTCATTATGAAGCCGGCCGTGGGTTCGTGACAGTCCCTTTTTGACATCGATATCGAGGATGAAAGTCAAATCAGGTGCAAAATCACCAACGGCAACGTCATGTATTTTTTGTACCGGACCCGTTCCAAGCTGATTACCATAGCCTTGATAGGCCATTGTTGAATCTGCAAAGCGGTCAGAGACAACCCATGTCCCTTTTTCCATGGCGGGCCAGACTGTTAAGCGTAAATGATTGCGGCGGGATGCGTAAAAAAGGAGTGTTTCACCAATAACGTCCCAGCGATCAGGATCACCTGTCAGGATTAATTCCCGAATTTCATCAGCACCGGGGGCACCGCCCGGCTCTCTTGTCATTAGAACATCAATATTTTGAGCCTTCAGATATTCTTCCAGCATTCTACTTTGCGTCGACTTACCTGTGCCATCTCCGCCTTCAAGAGTAATAAACTTACCGGATCTCATAGAATTTTACTCAACAATTAATTAATAGAAGGACCAAATAGAACATATTTAATAGCTGCCATGACACGTTTTATCATTCCAGGGCGTTCAACATTTTCCATTGCAAGAAGTGGCACATCAATATTTTTCATATTGGGTGCGGAAATCACTAAACGAGCAACTGGGGATCCCTTAATGATTGGTGCTGGAATTGGCTCGTTATAAACAAGCTTCACTTGCATGGAACGTCTGTCTTTGCGGGACATGGTAACAGTCAAGTCATGATCGATTGAAAGAGGGACCAAATCTTTTGCGCCGAGCCAAACTCGGGCTTTAGCTACTTCTTGTCCTTTTTCGAACAAATCATAGTTATCAAATTCGCGGAAACCCCATTCCAGTAAACGCTCAGACTCTCGGCCTCTCTCTTTCGCACTGGAAAGGCCGTTGACGACAACAATTAGTCGACGATCTTCGCGTTTTGCCGATCCTGTTAATCCATAACCGGATTCCTCAGTATGACCCGTTTTAAGTCCATCGGCTCCACTATTACTGTATAAAAGCGGATTCCGGTTTCCTTGTTTTATTTTTCCGAACTGAAAGCTCTTTTCACTAAAAATGCTATAATATTCAGGGAAATTCTGAATGATATACTGAGCAAGTTTAGCCAGTTCTCTTGCTGTCATGCGATGATTGGGGTCGGGCCAGCCTGTGGCATTTCTAAATGTGCTTTTTTCCAAACCAATTTCACGGGCATGCTCTGTCATCGTTTGGGCGAACGCGCTTTCAGATCCAGCAAGCGCTTCTGCGACCACTATACAGGCGTCATTTCCTGATTGGACAATTATCCCGCGCAGCAAATCATAAACACTAACTCGTTTGTTCACTTCAACAAACATTTTTGAGCCACCTTTTTTCCAAGCTTTTTCACTAACTGGAAAAGTATCCTCCATTTTCAATGAACCTTCTTTCAAGCGTTCAAAAAGCATGGTTGCGGTCATCAATTTACTCATGGAGGCTGGCGGCATGAGTGAGTCCGCTTCTTTTTCGAGTAAAACTGTACCCGTTTCCATATCCATAAGAAATGCTTGCTTTGCAGGTGTTTCCAAAGCAGATGCAGCGCCACTTGCGCCTATCAGACAAATAGCAACGGGAAGCATTGTAACCGCCCGTAAGACTGATTGATATGATGTCAAAACTGTTCTCAACATTCTCTCATTTTTTCCTGTTTGTCTGAATAGGTACCAAGTTCTTGTACATCATTTACATCTCTATCCAACAAAAATGCTGCAATTGTGGCACAGGGTAATAGTAAAATAGTATTATTCAATAATAATTCGTGCTTCTGTATGCCCAGAATTAATCAACTTACTCAATAAAAGGTCAGCATCTTCTACATTGTAAACTGGCCCAAGACGTACTCTATAGAAGTCCTGCCCATTTACCAAAACCTGGTTCACCTTGGCTGCCCCAAGGGGAGACAATTGAGCACTCAATTTATTGGCGTTAGCGAAATCAACGAAAGCACCCGCTTGGATAAATATCTCCGCCGCACCGACCGGTTGTACGGATACAACATTCTTCTGAATTGTTTGATCATTTTGCGTGAGCGGCGCAGTTTCAACCGGGCTGGGTAACGCCTTTACTTCTGTTGAAGGTGCGGTTTTTGCATTTTCTGGCGGCGCAAGGGAGGCAGACTGCACCTGTTGCTTTGGAGCCGCTGTTACCATGTTCCGTTCTTTTTCAGATGTCTCCGCTTTTGCTAAAAACCGGACACCCTTTTTTGATGGTTGAGCAATTTCAACGCGAACTTTAGCCGTCCCTTTTCGTACAACTCCCAAAAGCTGGGCAGCTCGCCTGGATAAATCAATTATCCGGCCATGAACAAAGGGGCCGCGATCATTAACCGTAACAACAATGGATCGACCATTTTCCAAATTAGTAACCCGGACATCTGTGGGCATAGGAAGAGTCTTATGGGCTGCCGTCAGCTGGTTCATGTCGTAGGTAGCGCCGTTGGCGGTTTTACGCCCATGAAAAGGGTCACCATACCAAGAGGCAATACCTGTTTCGTTATAATTCAAATCTTCTGCAGGGTAATACCAGATGCTTTTAACTTGATAAGGTTTGCCTATTTTACGCTCACCTCGGTTTACGCTTCCCGTTGAATCACCCACGTTTTTTACTTCGGTGGCAGCGAGGCTAAGTAAACTCACTTCCGCACAACCGCCAAGGACTGAGAGTGTTCCGAGTAAAAATGCCACCTTAATTTTGTTATTGAGCCGCATCATGGGATTCTCTTTATGTCGAAATTGAAATTGCATCTTTATGGAGAAACCAGTTTGTCAGCCAATTGTCCAACAGACATGGCAAAATAGGTGGAGTAATTCCATTTAAGGATTGTGCGATAATTATTGTAGATAAGATAGGTTTGTCCTTGGCCGCCTTTTGGTTGAACCAAAGATCCGACAAGTTGACGCGTGGGCAAATCAGTTCCATCTATTCGACGAACCCCCATACTTTGCCACTCATTCATGGGTTTTTTAACTTTCAGACTTATCTGGGATTTATCAAACCCGGCAGGAATTTTCACTTCCCGTCCCCATGTCTGGTCACCGCGCCAACCAGATTTAGATAGATAATTGGCAGCAGAGGCAAATACGTCCGATTTTGTCGTCCAAATATCTCTGCGGCCATCACCATCATGATCTACAGCGAAATTTAGAAAACTAGACGGCATAAACTGCGCCTGTCCCATAGCTCCCGCCCATGAGCCCTTCATATTTTTTGGCTGAATATGTTTTTCTTCCAAAATGCGGAGGGCGAGCATTAGCTCTTTTCGAAAATATGCTGCTCTGCGATTGTCATATGCCAGCGTGGTTAAGGCTTCCACAACATTAAAGCCACCCGTATATCGGCCGAACCGTGTTTCCACTCCCCATAAAGCGACAACAAATCGAGGCTGAACGCCATATATTTTCTCTACAGCTTTTAGGGCATCATGATGTTTACGGAGTCTTGCCTTCCCCATATCCACCAATGATTTGGGTAATCGTTTTGACATATACTGTTGAAAAGTTTGGGTAACCTCAGGCTGCTTGCGATCAAGAGAGACAATTTTTTCTTTAAATTTCACATTCTTGAATGCTTCGTTAATGATGGGCTGACTGATACCCTTGGTCAGTGCTTCTGCCTTTAAATCTTCAAGCCAGTCGCCAAATGGTTTTTTGGCAGCAAAAGATTCCCCTGCATTTGTTCCCAGAAACACTGAAAACACAGCTAAAGCAATAATTTTTCTGAAATTTTTAGCCATCCGCCCCTCATCAAATTGTATGACTTTCCTTTTGCCACAGCGAACGGCATTTCGCAACGCCTCGCAACAATAAAAGCTTAAATTTCAAATATAAAATTTAAACAATTTTGTAAATAATTGCTATTAAACCTATTGACAGTTGGGGGCAGGAACTTTAAACGATCACCAACACTACGGAGACAACGTCGCCATGGTGGTGAGCATTTCTAAAATGTCTCACAAAAATTGCGGAGGGATGGCAGAGCGGTTGAATGCACTGGTCTTGAAAACCAGCAAGGGTGCAAGCCCTTCCGGGGTTCGAATCCCCGTCCCTCCGCCACTTATTTTCTTAACCTTCCTTCAGATACAGAATACTCGTGATACAGTGTCGTTTAATTGTGCAAGGTGCAATATTGACTAGTTAACCAGCTGCACGTCAATAACTGAAGGTGCGGGTAAACTTGACTGGAGCCCTGTAGAATCTGTTCGTTTTATATTCAACGAAACACATCTTGGATTTGTAAAAGAAGCACCGCCGAGGCCTTTGTAAATAGTAATTCCCGCAGCGACTCCGGAATAAATGCCTGCAAAATCTTCTATCTTCTCCATGTTGTATATAGTGCCGCTAAAAGCCACTTTGTTTGCACCAATTTCACCTATTTTGCCGCCTTTTGCCTTGAATTTGTATTTGCGGCCATCGTTCAATATTATTTCACCAGCCCCCCAACGGTAACCCAAAATAAAACCAACACTCTTTCCTTCACCCGCTATCGTCCCTGCTTTGACAAGCTCTTTGTCTTGGCATTCTTCGGCGTAAGAAACAGAATAAGAAAACGTGGAAATAACTGCTATTGCCCCAAAAAGTAGTGACTTATTCAACATGGTTTTCTCCTTTTTATATCTCTAGAAAAACACATTAGTCTAATAAACAAAATTACCAAGAAAAGAATGCAAGAGATGTAGCTATTTTCTTTAAAAAATAACTAGCCACCCAATTATCCACATCATATTTTATTGCTACTTAAATCAAAACCAACAACTAACAGTACAATTTAGTGGATCTGTTGTCGAAGGGGTCAGGAAAAGTATCGTGCAAATAAAAGATTATATGATAGTCGCCTTCTCTATTGTAATAATTGGAATACTTTTTTCGCCAAAAATTCGAAAAAACCGGTTTTGGCAAGCGATTGTAACACCCCTTGCTTCCATAATTGGGAGTGGTTTTTTAATAGTTGCCCCAGTCATGGGCGAATTGGCTGGAACATTTGCACCTTTGGCAATGGGTGTCATTGTCGTTTTTGCCTATTTTCTTGGGACCGTTATTCGCTTTAATATATTGCATACTGAACCGATACTTTTAAATGGGCAGGCAACAAAGCTTCATAGATTTACAGAGCAAGTATCCGATATCGCTGTTTTCATTGCATATCTGATCTCAGTGGCGTTTTATTTGCGGTTAATGTCTGCTTTTTTGTTAAAATCAATAAATGCAAATACAGACAATAGCGCTCTTTACCTAACCACCATCATATTATTAATTATTGCTGCAATTGGTATTTTCAAAGGATTATTGGTTCTAGAAAAATTAGAAGAATATTCAGTCTCGATTAAACTGGGAATAATTGGAGCGTTATTAATCGGTTTGGTTTTTTACAATTTGTCCAATGGAGAAAACATCCAGTCAGTTCAAAGTCCTAGTTTTAACTTTACTACATTTGCGCAACTGGCCGGCTTGTTAATCGTTGTTCAAGGATTTGAGACATCACGGTATTTGGGAGATGAATACGACCCAGATACACGAATAAAAAGTATGCGGATCGCTCAAATTATCTCAGGCATGATTTATTTAATTTTTATCTTTTTGGTGATGCCTCTTCTTGGAAGCGTAAATCTAAAAACTGTTGGAGAGACAGCAATTATCGATTTATCCGGTCATGTCTCAATAATTCTTCCGGTTCTTTTAGTAATTGCAGCGACAATGAGCCAGTTCAGCGCTTCGGTTGCCGACACATTAGGTGGCGGAGGTCTCCTTAAAGAAGAAACCAATGGACGTGTACCGGCAAGGGTTGGATATGTGTGTATTTGCTTGGGCGCAATCGTTCTTATTTGGAGTGCAGACATATTTGAAATTATTACAATCGCATCCCGAGCTTTTGCATTCTACTACTTTACCCAGACACTTGTCGCATTACAAACGATACGACAAATGCCATCTTCTTTCACACGTTCTTTTGGGTTCATTGGTTTTGCAATGCTAGCGGTCCTTCTCGCTTGCATTACCGTCTTTTCCATTCCAATAGAATGATAGTTGTCCTTTAAACCATTCAGGGCATCGATTTTTTCTGAAGACTCTGCTTGTCAAAGCCCGCCAGTTTTTTATAAGCCGTTGCTACCTCTTCCAGGATATCCTGAGGAACGCAGGTATGGTGGTCACCACATTGCCCTTTGCATTGTTCTTTGACCATTTCCATTACCTTTTCAGGGCCTGCTTGCCGGTTTGCCAGCACAATTTTGGTGGTGGGCTCCCGCCTTGCGTCTTCGTAATCCTTCAGAACTTCTGTAACGTTGTTTGAGCTAGCCATCAAATCGGCGAAGGTCATGGCATCCAGAACTCCCTGCGATACACCATTCGACCCATTTGGATACATGGCATGGGCGGCATCTCCCATTAAAGTTACACGCCCAAAACTCCATTTCGGAATTGGATTTCTATCAATCATCGGGAATTTATGGATCGAAATCGCATTATCGAATAATTTTTGAATGTCCAGCCAGCCCAGATTCCATTTATCGAAAGCCGACTTAAACTCTTCCAGTAAACCTGTATCATTCCAGTTAGCTTGTCGCGCATTTAGATCCGACGGCATACGTTTCTCTGCAATCCAATTGATATAGGATTTACCCCGTGACATGCTCTCAGACCGGATTGGATAGGCCACCAGCTTTAAATCGTTATGTCCAGCCATAAACATGGAGCGGCCATCCAGGTAGGGCTCCATTTCTGTAACGCCCCGCCATAACATCTGTCCTGAATAATGTGGAGGGCCATCATCTGGATAGAAAATTTTACGTAATGTGGAATTAATACCATCGGCTCCAATCAGAAAATCAGCGGTAACAGATTCTTTTTTAGCTTCTCCTTTGTGGTCCGTAAAATGGGCTGTGACTGAATCTTCATTCTGCGTAAAGGTGTCAAATCGATGATCCATTAGGACCGCGTCTGCACCGAGCCTATCCTTCACATGCTTTAACAAGATCATATGAAAATCTCCACGGTGTATGGAAAGCTGCGGAACGTTATAGCCCGCAGCAAGGCCCCGTGGGTCTTCCCAAATTACTTTTCCATCTTCTGTGTAGTATCGGAGAAATGAGGTCTTAATGGCGACTTTTTCAAGATCTTCTAACAATCCAAATTTAGCAAGACTTTGTACAGAATGCGGAAGTAAATTAACACCGACTCCTAAAGGCTGAATGTCAGGAACAGTCTCAAAAACACGTGATTTTAATCCTTTTTGATGTAGTGCCAACGCGAGTGTCAATCCAACAAGCCCACCACCTGCAATTATCCCGTTTAATTTTCCCATATTTCCCCAACACAGTTTTGATTTGCTTCAAACTATATTTCATGAAATAGAAGAAGCAAGAAGATAGAAATATATATTAAAATATGTAGGCCTAGTGTGTTCAAATTGTAAGATAAGGCAGCATCATGTTTAACGTATAACGCTATTAAAAAACGAGAAATAAACAGATTTCAAGAAATTTTAGTTTTATTAGATTAATATTGTATGGTAATTTTTGCGACGTCATTTGCCTAAGACAAAATTTTGAAAATGTATCTTTAGGAATAGGATAAATTGTATGGCGAGTTTAATTGATCCTTCTCTAGAAGAAATGATTACTGAATGTTATTTTGAAACAGTATCTGAAGCCATGGAATCTGGTCACGGTCAAATGGTTGCCCATAAAGAAGGCGTAACTGGAGCTTCAATGTTATTGGCATCCATGACTTCGATGGAAGACGAAGTGGCAAAAGAAGCGGTCGTATCACTTAATTTACGCCCAAGCCAATTAGGAGCTGACTAGTCCGCCAGCCCCTGAATGTTAGGTTTTATTAAAATCCGTGAGCCGTCAGACCATCATCAACCTCAATCATGCTGCCTGTCATAAAGTCAGATCCTGATCCTGCCAAAAGTAACAATGTTCCATCAAGCGCCTCAGGAGATCCAACACGACGACCAGGAAGTCGCTGAATAAACTTCTTACCCACATCAGTTTCCCAATATGCGCGATTAATGCCGGTTACAATGTATCCAGGATTAATTCCATTAACCTGAATATTATAGCGTCCCCACTCATCGGCAAGCGCCAAAGTCATATGCTGAACTGCTGCTTTTGACATGCAATATGCAATATTTTGTTTCAATACTCTTTTTGCTGCCACTGACGCAATATTTATAATTTTTCCGCCGTTACCATGATTAATCATGCTTTTACCGACTGCCTGAGCAACAAAAAAAGCACCCTTTGCGTTTGTATCCATGACAGAATCATAGTCCTCTTCACTTAAAAGAGACGATGCATTGCCTGCACTGATACCGGAATTGTTAACAAGAATATTAACGGGGCCGAGTTCTGTTTCAGCAGCATCTACAGCTGAATTAATGCTCTCAACATCAGTCACATCCATACGAACTGGTAAAGCACGGCCGTCAAATCCTTCGATCTCTTTTGCAAGAGTCTCGAGTTTATCTGTACTTCTAGCGGCTAAGGAGACCTTCGCGCCGGCTCTGGCTAAAGTCAAAGCAAATTGCCAACCAAGCCCCGATGAAGCTCCGGTTATAAGAGCATGTTTGCCTTCAAGAAAATTTGGTGCCGTCACTATATTTCTCCAATTTTTTTGTCTCTTTTAATTGCCCGCATCATTTACTGGTGAAGCAACAAAATCAAGGGCATGATATGTTTTGAAGTAACTTATTTTCAGTAGAAGACAATTTTAATAAATTTGTGAAAATATGAGCTTAATTATTTCGAAGAAAGAATAACAAAAATGGCTGTTTCTGCTAACATTCAAATTGTCGCGAATTCTGAAGCTTCAAGAATTATCGATTATCTCAAAGATTCCGGCTATGCCTATAAAAAATGCGCAGTTGCTGATGTTCAGGGAAATACGTTTGTTGATCCATCTATTGACGTCATCTTGTTTGAAACAAGTAACATAGCGCCAAATGAAGCAGAAAAGGTGCTTGAACTACTATCAGCACATGGTGCCCCTGTTTTAATAGTGGGTCTCAATCCAATTCCTGCAACATATCATTCTATACCTGAAAAATTCTGTGAATTAGAAATTCAGAAAAGGATTGTTTCTCTTCTACGTTTGCAAATAATGAAAAAAGAATTAGCAAGGCGTAGTGCCACAACCCAAAAATACAGCCTTCAAGAAGATCAAACATCCGCACCTGTTCAGCAACAAGCCGAGACAAAGGTTATGTTGATTGGTAAAAAAAGCGAACTGCTTGGTGAAATTTTGTTGCAACTTGACCAAAAATCAAAGGTTCATGTGTGCCAAAATGCAGAACTTGCCATTGATAATTTAAGGTCAGGCAATTTCGATGCACTGATTGTAATTGGCGCTGGACAAGGGGATGTTAATTTAAGGCTATGTAACGATATTCGCGCGGATAGTCGATTGTTTAATTTGCCAGTACTCTTTGTTTTGGAACATGAAAGTAATCGCGAAGCTGCCTATATTCATGGTGCGTCAGATATTATTCTAAACCCTGAAGAAATGCAGAATTTATATACCCGAACAATGCTTCACATTAATCAGGCAGAGTACAGGTTTTCACTTCAAACACTTTTCAAAGCGTCGAAACCACTTCCTGTTACCGACGGCCCGACCGGGCTTTATTCTTATGGTTTCATGATGGCGCACTTGAAATCCTTGATGGATGAACATGCAAATGAAAACAAATATCTGTCGATCGCAACGTTAAATATTACAAATTTAGCCGAGATCAATGATGAATATGGGTTTCCAGCTGGTGATCAAGTACTCAGGCAGATTGGCAATATTGTCTCGTTTTTAGTGAGGGGTGAAGATTTTTGCTGTCGCCATAAAAATGGCCAGTTTTTAATAGCCCTCCCTAGTACAAGCAAGGAAGAGGCACGGGTTGCTTTAAACCGGGTATACGGTGTTACGCGTAATACTGATTTTTCTTTAGTGGGAGTGGATCAACCTATTTCTGCTTATGTCACAATGGGACTGGCCGAGTTTAATATTGGAGATTCAATTGAAGACACTATCAAGCGCGGTATAGATAATCCGTTAAAGTGATCTATTGAACGACCGTTCCAATTAAACCTTGTTTCAACTAATAGAGATGTCTATCTTTAGTAACATGAAAATAGACATTATATCTGACACCGTTTGTCCGTGGTGCTACATCGGCAAACGCAAACTGGAAAAAGCGCTCTCAGAACGTCCTGATTTGGATGTTGAGATTACGTGGCATCCCTATCAACTTCACCCTGAGATGCCTAAAGAAGGGGCAGACCGCAAAGAATTTATTGCTATGAAATTTGGCAGTGAAGAGAGAGCAAAACAACTGTACAAAAATGTACAGGATGCCGGAGCCTTGGTGGATTTACCTTTTGAATTTGGGAAAGTCAAACGATCCCCAAATACTTTGAATTCCCATAGACTGATTAAATGGTCTCAGTCCGCAGGAAAGCAAGATGAGGTTGTTGAAACTTTATTTCGCAAGTTTTTTGTGGACGGTGAAGATATTGGTGACAATAAGGTTCTTATTGATGCTGCCGAAGAAGCGGGAATGGACAAGAATTTAGTTGCGGATCTTTTAGGCAGTGATGCTGATGAAGAAATGATCCAGGGAGAAGACGAGAAAGCCCGGCAAATGGGTGTTTCAGGAGTCCCTTTCTTTATCATTGATAACAAATATGCACTGTCTGGTGCCCAAGACCCTGCGGCGTTTTTACAAGTTTTCGAACAGATTGAGTCAGAGCAGCAAGCCGCTGCTGACAGTTAAGATATACGAGAACCAATTATAAAAGGTAGAAGTTGGAGACGATCCAACTTCTGCTTTTTTGTTTTTAGATAGCCAATGATATTTTGGCAAGATTTTGAGCCAGCCACAAAACACCTTTTAAACGATCTTCAGAATGCTCCCAAGATCGCGTATAAACCATTTTGTGATCCCCCCGTAGTTTTGCTGACCCTGGTTGTTTAGAGATAAAGGCTACTAGGCCCGCAGGGTTGGAGAAACTGTTCCCGCGGAAAGACAAGACAGCTCCCTTTACGCCTGCATCAATCTTCTCGATATTCGCAGTTCTGCAATATTGTTTAATCGTCATAACTTCAACCAAATGCTTCACTTCATCGGGCATTGGCCCAAAGCGATCAACCAGTTCAACAGCAAAAGCGTTTATTTCCGCCTCTGTTTCCTGCGCCGCAATTCTTCGGTATAGATCCATTCGCAAGGAAATATCGGCGACATAGTGCTCCGGTATCAAAACTGAAGTACCGATGTTGATTGTTGGGGACCATTTATCTGGTGCATCCCCAGCATCCCCATTCTCTAGACCTTTAGCGGAGGCAACGGCTTCTTCAAGCATTTCTTGGTACAGCTCGAAACCAACTTCTTTAACATGCCCTGATTGTTCATCACCAAGCAGGTTCCCTGCCCCGCGTATATCCAAATCGTGACTGGCGAGGGTAAAGCCAGCTCCCAACGTATCCAGTGATTGCAATACGCGCAGTCGTTTTTCAGCGGCTTCCGTTGGTTTCTTACGCGGTGGTAATGTCAAATAAGCATAAGCACGTGTTTTTGACCGTCCAATGCGTCCGCGAATTTGATACAGTTGCGCTAAACCAAACATATCCGCCCGGTATGTAATCAACGTATTTGCCGACGGAATATCAAGGCCGGATTCAACGATATTTGTTGCAACCAACACATCATACGCTCCGTCATAAAAAGCGTTCATGGTTTTATCAAGCTCGGTGGCAGACATTTGACCATGAGCCTTCACGAATTTCACTTCAGGAACATGAGTTCGCAAGTATTTCTCAACCTCTTGCAGATCACTCAACCTCGGACATACAAAGAAGCTTTGCCCGCCCCGATAATGTTCGCGAAGCAACGCTTCTCGAATAACGACAGGGTCGAAAGGCAAGACAAAAGTACGAATAGCCAACCGGTCAACTGGTGGGGTCGCGATAATAGATAAATCCCTAATCCCAGTCATTGCCAGTTGCAGCGTTCTTGGGATCGGTGTTGCAGTCAACGTCAAAACATGAAGATCACTGCGAAGTTCCTTTAATCGCTCTTTATGGGCAACACCAAAATGCTGCTCTTCGTCGACAATAACCAAGCCAAGATTTTTAATGTCGACGGATTTTCCAAGCAATGCATGGGTGCCAACAACAATATCAACTTGGCCAGCAGCTAGTCCTTTTTTTGTCAGAGTAGCCTCTTTTGACGTCACCATACGTGATAGCTGGGCAACATTAACGGGAAGTCCCTTAAAACGCTGACTAAAGGTTTTATAATGTTGCCGCGAAAGCAAGGTCGTTGGCGTGACAATAGCAACTTGTCGCCCCGATAGTGCCGCAGCAAATGCCGCGCGAAGAGCAACTTCTGTCTTGCCAAACCCCACATCGCCGCAAATAAGGCGATCCATAGGTTTGCCGCCCCCTAAATCGTCTAACACATCATTAATGGCGTTTAATTGATCATCAGTTTCTTCAAACGGGAAACCAGCGCAAAATTCTGCATAGGCACCATCAGGCGGTGTCAATCTTTCTGCTTTTCGAAGTTGTCGTGCGGCAGCAATCTTGATTAACTGATCGGCCATTTCCATGACCTTTTTCTTCAGTTTGGCTTTCTTAGCCTGCCATCCGGAACCACCGAGGCGATCAAGAACAGCGCCAGCATCTTGTCCACCATAACGGGATAGCATTTCCACATTTTCTACGGGCAGATAAATTTTATCGCCCCCGTCATATCTCAGTGTAACGCAGTCATGGGGAGCGCCAGAGATATCAATGGTTTTAAGACCTTCATATTGGGCGACACCATGATCCACATGAACCACATAATCCCCCGGTACTAACTGGGAAGCTTCAGCAATAAAGTTGGCACTTTTTCGCGATTTTTTTCGAGGATGCGCTAAACGATCCCCAAGAACGTCCTGTTCACCAATAATTGTAAAATCAGGTGTTTCAAACCCTTTCTCGAGCCCCAATACTGCAAGAGAGAGGATGTTTCGACCCTTTGGAAGATCCTTGAAACTGTGGATTTTGGCTGTAGGTTCAATTCCGTGATCGCTTAAAACCCCTTCATTTCTCGACCGAGATCCTTCTGAGAAGTGAGCCATTACGACTCTCTTATTCTCGCCAAGGAGTTTGGTAATATGCGATTTTAGATGATCGTAGATATTGCTGTCTTGTAATTTTCGTTCTGGCGCGAAATCATGCCCTTCTCGCCCTTCTGCGTCGATTATTTGATCTCCTTCTGCGCCACTTTGAAAAGGAGAAAATTGGCAAGTGGGTCGCGTTGCCAAAATAGAATCCCATTCGGTGTTTTCCAGATAAAGTGCATTCGGAGCTAACGGGTGATAATCAACACTATTGCCCAACGCAGCCGTTTTCCGGGCGTCATAATAATCTAGGATACTGTCAATCCGTGCGTCCCGTGATTCTTCGCATAGATGGTCAATGAAGATTATGGATTCAGGTAAAAAGTCTGCAATTGTTTGCATATTATCATGAAACAAAGGAAGCCAATGTTCCATACCGGCATGTTTGCGTTTTTCGCTAACAGCTTCATATAACGGGTCAATGCCCCTTACTGTGCCGAAATTTTCTCTATATCCACTGCGAAATCTCTTTACCGATGAATCGTCCAGTAAAAATTCAGTGGCCGCCGTAAATTCAATTTTTTTAAGTTTTCCGGTAGATAACTGCGTAAAGGGGTCGAAACTTCTTATGCCTTCCAATTTTTCTCCGAATAGATCCAAACGGACAGGCTCTTCTGAGCCTGGAGAGAAAATATCGACTAATCCGCCCCGAACAGCAAATTCCCCCGGTTCCATCACAGTCCCGATACGAGAGAACCCATTCGAAACCAAAAAGGCCGTCAGTTCGGAAATATTTACATTGTCCCCTACTTTGGCCAAAAATTTGGCATTCTTTATCATCTCAACAGAAGGAACGCGTTGTAGAAGCGCATTAACGGTTGTCAGGACAACGCGCGCTTTTTTGGATTTTTCCGTTAAACGTGAAAGGCTTGTCATTCGGTGAGCGATAATCTCAGCATTCGGAGAAACCCGGTCATAGGGGAGACAATCCCAAGCAGGAATAGAGATGACTTCTAAATCAGGTTCAAAAAAAGCCAAGGATGCTTCAGTTGAGGCCATCCGTAGGTCTTCACGCAAGACATACAGAATATCACTTTCTGCACCGACAGCGTATTTTCCAATTAGATAGGCGTCGTAGCCTTCAGGTACATGCTCTAGTCGTAATGACTGGTTTGTTCCTTGAAGGGCTGACAATCGCCCATTAAGTCCAGCAAGATTAGCTTTAGTCATTTTTCTCAATTACTGCCGGATCATGTTCATATATAGCAAATTTTTGCAGTTTTTTCATGACAGATGTCTCGTATTCTGTTGGGACTTCTTCTCGTCCAACAGCCCAAGCATAAATACTCGGATCTCCTGCTTTTAGCAGAATTTCGTATGTATTTAATTCTTCATCTGTAAAAATATTGATATATTTATTAGCAAAACGACCGAGCATAAGATCGGTTTCTTTCATTCCAGTATATCTAGAACGATGCAGTAATTTTTTTCGCCGAACGGTGTTATCTTCTGTCATATTTTTGCTCATATTTTGATTGACCCTTCGTATACTCTTTTTGCGCATTGCTGTCAGCTCAAAGCTGAATGAGTTTTATTTTTTAACGCGTAAATTTATGCTATGGATTTGAATATACGCAAAAATCAGGTGTTTTAAGGACCATCAATGCGCCCAGAAGTTCTATTTCCACTGTTTCGATCAGTCAACACACTCAAGGGAATTGGCCCCAGAATGTCCACTTTTGTGGAAAAATTGGCCGGTGAACACGTATTGGATTTAAGCTGGCATCTACCGTCCGGGTTGGTTACCCGAAAAAAAGTAGACGCTCTTAGTCCTGATTTATCTGCACAACAAATTGTTGTAAACATAAAAGTGCTTGAACATTCGCCATCTCGAAATCGTCGCCATCCCTATAGAGTTTCATGTGAAGTTGGTGACGAAATCCTTACATTGATTTTCTTCAACGGTCGCGAGCAATATTTAAAACAAAAACTCCCTACCGGCCAAATTAGGCTAATTGCAGGTAAACTCGAGCAATATGGGGGAGAGTACCAAATTACGCATCCCGACCATATCTTGCGGCTGGACGAGAAAGACATTATACCAATTCATGAAGCGGTATATCCCCTGACAGCTGGCATTACGAACAATGCAATCACTAAAGCAATTCGCCAATCACTCGAAATTCTACCGGATCTTCCAGAATGGCAAGAAGCCGCTCTTCTTAAACGTGAAAAATGGGAAAACTGGCTCCTATGTATAAAAAAAGTCCATAATCCTGAAGGCGAAACAGATTTAGAACCACTTACAAATATTCGCACGCGTCTCGCCTATGACGAATTATTGGCAAACCAACTTGCCCTTGAATTGGTGAGACGGAGTATGCGGCGAAAACCCGGTCGCTCCCTTGTGGGCAATGGCAAAATTTCCGGGATTATAAGACAAGAACTTCCCTACACGCTAACAAACGCTCAAAATTCTGCACTTGAAGAAATTCTGTCCGATATGTCAGCGAGCCATCGTATGTTGCGTTTGGTTCAGGGTGATGTGGGAAGTGGTAAAACGATTGTGGCTCTTCTTGCTATTGCCCATGCTCTTGAGGCGGGATCCCAATGCGCATTCCTAGCTCCAACTGAAATTCTGGCTCGGCAGCATATGGAATCAATTCAACCCTTTGCAGATGCCGCAGGTTTTAAAATTTCACTTCTCACAGGTCGCCTGAAAGGGAAGAAACGGGAAGCGTTACTGAATGAGCTGAAAACAGGTCATATACATGTTGTTGTTGGGACCCACGCCTTGTTTCAAGAGGATGTGATTTACGACGACTTGGGGTTGGCAATAATTGACGAACAACACAAATTTGGTGTTCACCAGCGACTGGCGTTGAGTGCAAAAGGGCGGCCAGAAAATGGGGGCGTCGATGTTTTGGTCATGACCGCGACCCCTATTCCCAGAACCTTGGCATTGACTGCCTATGGCGATATGGATGTATCAACGATAGCAGAGAAACCACCGGGACGAAAACCGGTCGAAACACGCGCAATTGAAATAGAACGTCTGGATGATGTAGCCGCTGGTCTCGCACGAAAACTCGACGATAAAGAGCGTATTTATTGGGTTTGCCCCCTTGTTGAAGAAAGCGAAGTGAGCGATCTGGCCGCTGCAGAAGACAGGTTTGCATACTTGGAGGCTCTCTATCCCGGGCAAGTAGGTTTGGTTCATGGAAAAATGAAAGCGGATCAAAAAGAAGCCGCGATGACTGCTTTTAAAGCAGGCGAGGTAAACATTCTCGTTGCAACGACAGTTATAGAAGTTGGTGTCGACGTTCCTGAAGCCACCGTCATGATTATAGAACATGCCGAACGTTTTGGTCTTGCGCAACTTCATCAGCTGAGAGGCCGTGTTGGACGGGGTGGTTTTGCCGGTAATTGTCTTTTGTTATATGCTGGCCCATTAGGGGATAATCAAAAAGCACGGTTAAATATTATGCGAGAGACGGAAGATGGATTTCGCATTGCTGAAGAAGACTTAAAATTGCGGGGCGCTGGTGAATTGTTGGGGACAAGACAAAGCGGTCTTCCCGAGTTCAAAATGGCTGATCTACAACTACACGGGCGCCTGATTTCCATCGCACGTGATGACGCCCGGGTGTTTTTAGAAAAAGACCCCGAACTCAAAAGTGAACGGGGTCAAGCGATTAGAACACTTCTTTATCTTTTCGAACGAGACAGCGCTATTAAATACCTTCAGTCAGGTTGAAATTTAAGTGTCAACTTTATCTTTGTCGTCGGTGCTCTTATCTTCAATTTTCTTAGGGTCATTTTTCCCTTGTTCTGGCCAAATCATACCCGCAGAGATAACAAGTTTAACGCCATCCTCCACACTCATATCCAAAAACTTTATATCCTTTTTGGGAACAAAGAGTAAAAACCCTGATGTAGGGTTTGGTGTCGTGGGAACAAAAACACTAATCATAGTCTCATCTACGGCGTCCGAGATCTCTCCGATTACATCTCCTGTTCGGAAAGCAAGAACCCAAATCCCTTTCCGTGGATATTCAATCATTACAACTTCACGAAACGATGTGCTGGACTGGGCGAGAACAGTCTCCATTATCTGCTTTAACGCTGTATAGATCGTCCGGACAACAGGCATTCTTGCGACAATTCTCTCACCAAAGTGAAGAAGTGAGCGACCCAAGAAGTTTGCGGTCAAAAAACCAATAACAATAAGCGCAAGAACTGCGATTAACACGCCCAAGCCTGGTACGCTAAAAGGTAGGTAAGTTTCTGGATTATATCTTGCGGGAATGAGTGGTGTTACATTTGCATCAACAAAATCTACAAATGCAAATGTCAAATATATCGTAATCGCAATCGGTGCCGAAACAACAATGCCAGTCAAAAAATAGTTTCTTAATTTAGAAAAAACACTGGCTTTAGGTGCAGGTTCTACAAGAACAGTTTTTTCATCCTTATCTGGATCCCTATCCAAATCAATTTTTTTATGCATTTATTCAGTATTACTTTCGCGTCAATAGCGTAGCTGAAGCCACCCCAATTCATTAAGCTGTGCACCATATCATTAGATATGTTCATCGTCGCAATATTTCTATTCTTTATTTCCTAAGTTCATAAACCACTCATTAATAGTATTGCATTAAGATCCATCGTCAGTTGAGATGTAGATTGTTAAACGATTAAAATTCTTGGACCATTAGTATTGATTTTAGAGAAGCACAAATTGGACATATTGAAAAAAAACCGTTCTGTTTTGGTAGTCTTTAGTCTTTTTGTATTTGCCATTACAGTGTTCATCTTACTTTTCGAATATGATGAAAATACTGCAACATTTGGAGCTGGGGCTGCAATAGGATTGCTTTTTTCTGCCGTCACTCTCCTTTTCAATAATTTCACAAACAAAAAAAATGTACCGGAAAGTATACGAAAACAGTACGCAAACTTACGCGGTGCTGTTGAACTGCTGGATGAAGGTTTCATTTTGTTTGACGAAAATCAGAAACTGGTAACTGCGAATAAACAAGCCCACAATTTATATACAGATATAGAAGTCAATCTTGCCTCTGGCGAGGATAGAAAAGATGTTCTTGTATCAATGTGTGAAAATTTGGCTGGTGGGGTCAACAAGTCTGAAACAGAAAAACTATTATTGGCACTTGAACATGGACACGAAGACTCAAATCAGGATGTCTGTTTAAACCTTTTTGGTGGCCGGAAATTACAAGTAATCCAACACCGTACCACCAATATGGAGACTGTAGTCCTTATTAGGGACATTACAGCACAAAACAAAAGGCAGATTGAACTCGAAAGACAAATGGATTTACTTACATCTGTTTTTGAAAATATATCAATTGGTATAAGTGTTTATGACAGCTCTCACCGTGTGTTGAGTTGGAATAATAAATATATTGAAATAATGGACGTTGACCCTGAAAGTATTTTTGTGGGCATCCATATGCAACAGCTGCTCGAGCATAATTTCAAATCCTACCAAGAAGTAGGCGATAGTCCTGAAGAATTTGCAAAAACAATTATTAAATCCTTCCAAGATCGTCATAAAGTAAAATTAATACGCCGGACTAACAGCGGTAAATTTGTCGAAGTATTTAGAACGGCACTTCCAAATGGCGGGTTCATATTTACTTTTACAGATATAACTGTAACCAAATCAGCACAAATGATGCTTCAAGAAAGTGAAGACCGTTATCACAAGATGGTCGAACTATCCCCCGATGCCATCTTTGTTCAAAAAGATGGGTTTATTATTTATGCCAATTTAGCAGCCGTAAAACTTCTCGGTGCCAAAGATCGTCACAGTTTAGTGGGAACGCCTTCTAACAAATTTTTCCCAACAGCGGATCACGATAATTTAAAAGCCCATCTTGGACGATCTGATCATATGGCTGTGGGTGAAAATGTTCCGTCAAAAATTACACAAACCATTGGGTTAAATGGAAAACGTGTCGATGTTGAGATAGAAGCAACGGCTCTATTATATGGTGACCGACCCGTTATGCAATTAATTGCACGTGATATTTCCGCGCAAACTAAAGCGCAGGCTTTACTTAAAGATGCAAAGGAAGAGGCTGAATATGCCGCTCAGCTGAAAGGTACTTTCCTTGCTAATATGAGCCACGAACTCCGCACACCTTTAAATGCAGTAATCGGTTTCTCTGAAATTATTAAAAACGAAATTTTTGGCAAAGTTGGATCCAGTAAATATCTTGAATATGCAGAAGATATCCATACAAGTGGCGTTCATCTCCTTGATTTAATTAATTCTATATTGGATCTTTCAAAAATTGAATCTGGGTCACAGGAATTGATTGAGGAAAACGTTAATATTGATGTTCTTATCGACAATTGTTTGCGCATAACCTCCCCTCAAAAAGAAAAAGCAGGGGTCGATATTACCGTAGCGTTATCTTCTAACATCCCAAATATCTTAGGCGATTCAAGAATGTTGAAACAAGTTTTGATCAACTTGATTTCAAACGCTATCAAATTCACGCCCAAGGGGGGAGCTATTTCCCTCAATTCTGGCTGTTCGCCTGACGGTTCATTCTATTTGGTCGTTAAAGATACAGGGATTGGCATTAAAGAAGAAGATATCTCCAAAGCCATGACACCCTTTGTTCAAATCGACAGTGAAATGTCACGGAAGTATCATGGAACCGGATTAGGACTTTCATTGTCCAAAAACCTTATGGTACTCCATGGTGGCGATTTGGTACTAGAAAGCACCTATGGTGAAGGTACCGATGTCACTATTACCATCCCAGGCGAACGCGTCATAAAAAGCGCTGCCTAAATTCTAATCCTCCCAAAAATTGTTTGCATTCAATCTAATTTGTTTGTGTCTCTTCTCTACACTTTGTATAAATTTGTAGAATAAAGAAATTTCTCGGAGGAAAATGATGAGACTCAATGAAAAAGTAGCAATCATTACAGGCGCAGGTTCAGGCTTTGGTGAGGCCATGGCCATTCGATTTGCTGAAGAAGGTGCTAAAATCGTTGTCAGCGACATTAATGAAGAAGCTGCAAAGCGTGTTGCCGCAGACATTCAGTCAAAAGGCGGCGATGCCATAGTCGATGTCACTGACGTGTCCCTCGCCGCAGATGTGAAAAACATGACCAGCGCTACGATGGACAAATATGGAAAAATTGACATCCTTGTTAATAATGCCGGTATGCCCCAACGTAACGGCTCGATGTTAGATGTGGATGAAGAAACATTCCAAAAAATCTACGATGTAAACGTTAAAAGTATTTTCCTGACAACAAAAGCAATCGTCCCAATCATGTTGGAGCAAGGTGGTGGTAATATCATTAACATTGCATCGACTGCAGCGTTGAGCCCCCGCCCCGGTCTTGCTTGGTATAATTCCAGTAAGGGAGCGGTATTAACAATGACTAAGTCAATGGCTGTTGAGCTAGCCCCTCAACAGGTACGTGTAAATGCGCTTTGCCCGGTCATTGCACAAACTGGTATGACTGTAGAGTTTATGGGAGGAGTGGATACACAGGAAATTCGCGACAAGTTCGTCTCTTCCATTCCACTTGGTCGTATGAATACACCCAGAGACCTTGCTAATGCTGCGCTCTATCTTGCGTCTGACGAAGCATCCTTTATCACAGGCGTTGCCATGGAAGTTGATGGCGGTCGGTGTATCTAAACAAAAAAGGGGAAGCGGTATATAACCCGCCTCCCCTTTCTCAATATCTTTTATGATATTTTATTTTACGTCTGCAGCAACGCGCATAGTTTCGATAATATCAGGGTTTCTGACAACCCCGCCAGACCCGTACCCTTTACGGATTTGATCGACAAACTCCATACCCTCAAGCACTTTTCCCCAAACTGTATATTTCCCATCTAAATAGAATGAATTATCGAGGACAATGAAAAATTGGCTGTCGGCACTGTTCGGGCTGTTAGAGCGTGCCATGGAGACAATGCCGCGCTCATGGGGAATATTTGAAAATTCAGCACGGATCTTTTTTCCTGATCCCCCGCGCCCGGTTCCGGTTGGATCCCCTGTCTGGGCCATAAAGCCATCAATCACCCGGTGAAATTTAACACCATCGTAAAAGCCCTGACGGACCAACTCTTTGATGCGGGCAACATGCTTAGGGGCAGTTCGTGGCATCATCTCAATGATGACACGACCATATTTCAAATCGAGAAACAAAGTATTCTCTGGATTCTTAATTTCAGCAGCCGAAACAGATATTGCACTTACGCACAAAATTACGATGGCTAGAAAACTTCGAAAGACATTTATCAGGCGCATGAACTCTCTCTTTTATAAATTAATATACCTTCATTTTTAATGGGCGAATTGGGTCCCTGCAAGGAGGATTTTTTAAATAGTTTTTCCTTATAAAAAAAAGATTATTCTCCCAATAAAAAAAATTAAAAAGCCGCTTGACCTATGTGCAACTCCCCCCTATGTTCCACCGGCATCACGACGATGGGGCAGCTTAAAACGCCTCAACAACCGCCGAGATGCTGTTGAAAAGTGTGGGCCCGTAGCTCAGTTGGTAGAGCAATTGACTTTTAATCAATGGGTCACAGGTTCGAATCCTGTCGGGCTCACCACTTTCCAAACGATCTCAAGATTACGTTCTGGAAAGTGGTGCTGGCAATGAAAAAAAAGCCTTAATTTCCAAAAGATAATTAAAATTAGTGTGTTACACACCCTCTCATGTAAAAATGATTCTCGCTATTTGTTCCTCTTTTTAGGTGATCAAATTTAACCTGTTAAGACAGGGCTTGACCTATGCTTAACTCCCCACTATGTTCCACCGGCATCACGACGATGGGGTAACTTAAAACGCCTCAACAACCGCCGGGTTGCTGTTGAAAAGTGTGGGCCCGTAGCTCAGTTGGTAGAGCAATTGACTTTTAATCAATGGGTCACAGGTTCGAATCCTGTCGGGCTCACCACTTTCTGAAAAAGTACAGCTTTGAACTTTGGAAAGTGGTGTAGGTATTGAAAGAAAATGCCGATATTTTCTGAAACGATTAAGAATTAGTGTTTTATACACTCTCTCCTGTAAGATGAATTTTCGGTATTTGTTTATTCGAATTTAGGCGTCTTAGGCAGGGATAGAATATATGGTTATGGAGCAACGAGAACTGACTTTTACTAATAAGGAGTTAGTTGAATCAATCAATATTTTCCCCAAAAAAGCCTCCTTAAAATTACCCGACGGAAAAATTACTAATATTTCAATCGAGGACGACTCTTATGTCTTCGCAGTTGTTCAGATACGGAAGGCAGAAGACGACAAAATAGAAAAAGTGGCTCTGGATTCATCTAGCCTAGCGGCAATATTACTTTTCTATTGCAGGTCCAAAAAAATTCCGATCCCCAAAAATGCCAAAAAAAATATTACAAAGGTAGAGTCAGGTGTTTCACTGAACATAAGCATCATTTAACACCCGTTGACACTCCCCTAATTTGATTTTCTCTTTTCAAGTGACATGGATACAGTTTTAGCCAAATCTATTTCGGCATCTGTCAGTGTTTTTAATACTTTTGTTTTTAGGAGAGAAAGAGATTTAACATCAGCCTTCTCCGTTAAATATATCCAAGCCAAAGCTTGCACATTGTCCTTCTTCACCCCAAGACCTTTAGCATATCTATGAGCAACTTTTACTTGGGCCTTCCGGCTTCCCTGCTCTGCTGCTTTTAGGAACCAGAAAAATGACTGCTCATTATCTTGTTCAACCCCAAAACCATCCCGATACATTTTCCCAAGGTTATATTGCGCTTTATCAAGCCCTGATTTTGCGGCTTTTCGAACATAGTAGACAGCAAGTTCGGGTTTAGTCTCTCCTATGATGCCCTCCTGATAAAATTTACCCAATGTATAAAGAGAGGCTGTAAATTCTTGCTCAGCCGCCTTCTTCAGCAGGTTTAGAGCATTTTTGAATTGATTTTTTTCGATCTCAATTAATGCAAAGTTATGAAGCGCTGGCGCATAATTATTACTCGCGGCCTCTTTTAACCATTTTCGCGATATAACAAGATCACGGTCAACACCGCGTCCAGATTGATAAACCGTAGATAAATTGAATTGTGCAGAAGGGTTTCCTGCTTTTGCCTGCCGTTCCCAAATTTCCGCCGCCCGTAAGAATTCGCCGTTTTGATAAAGCTCAGCGGGATTTTCAGTGGTCTCGACAGCTGCGCTTGTGCATCCAACGAGCAATCCTGCAACTAACAGTGCTGTGGGATTGAAAAATTGTTTTAAATTTTTTTGTCCTAACATAATATCCCGCCTTTAAGACTGCGCCGGCAGGCGCTCTGCTCGAATTCGTAACAACTTTAAAAGTCCATCAACGCCCTTTTTTTCTAAATGTTTGTGAAAACTTTCACGATGAGAAATGACCACACTGACACCGGAAATGTTCAAATCAATTATACGAAACTTATCACCGATTTTTCGCATACGCCAATCTGAAACAACTGTTTTACGACTCTGGCGTTTTAATTGAGTTCGTACAAAAACATCTCGACGACCACTCTTTCTAGAAAACCGTAAATCCAGAGTATCGCCCGGATATCCGCCTAAAAGTGGCGTATAGGCTTTAAGAAAAAAATCAGAAAACAGATCAAAATATTCACTTTTCTGATCGGAAGTCATTGTTTTCCAATAGCTCCCCATCACAACACTCGCCATTAACGGAAAATCGATGTGCCTCCCCAGCTCTTTTTGCAGAATATATTCTCGGTTCTCCAACGATTTTTTTGACGGGCTAAGTATGGCAGGTGCTTTTTCCACAAGTGATTGGATTAGTTCTCTGGCCTGCATTATTTCAGCATTTGTCTCAGCCTGAAGGCTGAAAGGCCATAACAAAAATCCTAAAAACACTATTAATTGCGTTCTGTACAACAGCAACACCCTCATTAACCTTCTTGAATGTGAGCAGTCTATTTAAAAAATGAAGTAAGAAACAACTCTTTCTTGCGCAGCCACCCTTAACTAATCAATATACTTTTTTATAAAAACGATAAGAACAATCACTGGGAGATAAATATGACAGCCAAACGCTGGACTATTTTAATCGAAAAAGACGATATTAAAAACGCGAAAACCCACGCCCTTGACGATAACGTGTCAGCGTTGGATACAGGAACGATTGAAGTCTCTGTTCGCAGCTTTGCCTTAACAGCCAATAACGTCACCTACGCGACCCTCGGAAAATCCTTTGGTAGCTGGACAGATATGCCCGGATATTGGGCGTTTTTTCCATCGTCCGACGATGCCTATGGTCAGCTTCCTATTTGGGGTTTTGCCGATGTAACAAGATCAGCGCATCCTGACATTTCCGTTGGGGAAGAATTATACGGTTATTTTCCCATGGCCTCTCATCTTATCATGAGGCCCGGTCACACGTCGAAAACGTCGCTGATTGATAATATGCCACATAGGGAGAAACTCGCCCCGGTATACAATCAATATAATAGAGTCTCTGGAATGACAGATTTAAAGGCAGAGGAAAAAGACCTTTGGCCTGTATTCCGTCCCCTCCTCGTGACCGGTTACATGATTTGTGATCAGTATGAGGAAAATAACTATTATGGCGTCGATGAGATCATCCTTACCAGTGCATCCAGTAAAACTGCATTGATGACAGCCAAATGCTTCCAAGGGTTTGAAGGGGTTCCTAAACTTGTGGGCCTGACATCTGCTGGAAACAAGGAATTCGTCGAAAAATCAGGCCTTTACGATAAAGTAATCACCTATGATGAGATCGAAAGCATTCCGAATACCACGAAAACGGCGATGATCGATTTAGCTGGTAACGGTGACGTCATTGGCCGGATACACACCCATTTTGGCGATACCCTTAAATTTAGCTTATTGGTCGGCATCTCTCATTGGGATTCTTCTCGTCCGGTTAGAAACTTACCCGGACCAAAAGTTGTCCCCTTCTTCGCTCCGGGTCGGATCAAACAACGATCCGGCGAATGGGGCGGCGATGGATTGCGGGATCGGCTAGCCGTCGCGTGGGATAGCTTTGCAGACCTTGCCCCAACACTCACCACACTAGACATCCAAACCGGCCCTGATGCCGCCAAAGATGCCTATGACAAGCTCATTGAAGGTAATATCAACCCAGAAGTCTCTATTTTGATTGCTTTGAATTAACAAACGAAGATCGGCGTTTAACTGCGCCGGTTTTTTCAATTGGGGCGCTGCTTAACATACAAAAAAACCGACGCGTTGAAGCGTCGGTTTTTGATCGTGGTGCCCGCACCCAGAATTGAACTGGGAAGCCCTTACGAGCGGCAGATTTTAAGTCTACTGTGTTTACCGATTTCACCATGCGGGCGGCGGAGCTAACCTAATGGCAGACGGTCTGTCATACAAGACCCAAAATGCAACTTTATGAAAAAAAATTGCTGTTTTTTAATTCTTGCCAACTTATCCCCTATTTCAGCCATAAGGGTGTATTAAATCAGATGTTTCGCATGGAAACGAAGATGATCTTCTATAAAACTGGAGATGAAAAAATAACTATGGTCGTATCCCTCGTGTCGGCGTACATCAAAGGCGGATGATCCTTTTGCCCCAATTTCTTCCAATGCGTCGAGTTTAAGCTCGGATTCTAGGAAATCATCTCCCTGCCCTTGATCCACCAAAATCGGCAATGGGTTTACAACGCCATCTAATAAAGTACATGCATCATATTGAAGCCAGTCATCCCGATTGTCGCCAAGATAGCTGCTAAAGGCTTTCTGTCCCCAGGGGCTTTGTGACGGGTTACAAATTGGACTAAAGGCAGAGATTGAGGTGTAACGTTCGGAATTTCGAAGGCCAATGACAAGGGCCCCATGACCGCCCATTGAATGGCCGCTAATTGCCCTTTGATTACTAACGGGAAAATTTGCTTCTATCAGGTGCGGGAGCTCATTTACGATGTAGTCATACATACGGTAATGTTGTTTCCAAGGATCTTCTGTGGCATTCAAGTAAAAACCAGCCCCAAGACCTAGATCATAAGCCCCATCCTCCGCATCGGGAACACCGTCTCCGCGCGGGCTAGTGTCGGGGGCCACGATGGCAATTCCAAGTTCCGATGCCATCCGTTGAACGCCGGCTTTTTGCATGAAATTTTCATCGGTACAAGTTAAACCAGAAAGCCAATAAAGAACGGGTACCTGTTGATTTTTCGATGCTTTTTCGGGTAAATATATTGCAAATCGCATGAAGCAAGATAAGACTTTACTGTCATGAACATATTGTTTGTTCCAGCCGCCAAAGCTTTTGTTGCTACTGATATTTTCAATTTTCATTTGGAGCCCTTCAGATAAGTCGTGACGCTGCCTCTTCGCGTAACTTGTTCCGCTGGATTTTAAGACCATTCGCACTTTCAGTCATTGGAAAAATATCAATCTCAACCACACGGATTGGAATTTTATATCCAGCAAGTTTCGATTTACAATGAGCAATCGCGGCTGTTTCCGCAATTTCATTTTGTTTTTCACTGGTAATAAATGCAAAGGCCTTAAGGCCCTTCGGTGTTTCAACCCCTACAACTTGAGCCTGAGATATTCCGGGATATTCTTGAAGGCAATTTTCAATCTCTTTAGGGTCCGTCAGAAATCCGCCAAGACGAAGGGCATCCCCCATTCGGGCAATAAACAAAAAACTATTTTCATCTTCTTGCTTCCCCAAATCTCCCGTTTTGATGTATCCATCTTCAGTAAGGGTCTTTTCCGTTGCCTCAGGATTGCCAAAATACTCTTTCATTTGGCTGGGGGCTTTGATCTCTATCTCGCCTTGCTCACCAAAGGCAAGTTGCGCGCCCGTTACAGGGTCCGTAATTCGAATTTTTGCGTGGGGAGACACCAATACGCCCCCCGCTTTTTTCCGTAAATCCGCAGGCTTTTCAATTTCTTGACGTGAGAATAAGGCTTGCAATTCACTCATCCCCCATAAACCGGCAAGGCGAATGCCGCGGGCCTCTGCTCGTTCTGCAATATCGGAAAGGGCCGGGTTAAAGGCTGCAAAGCCTGCATGCTTTATATAGGGATAAGGAATCTCTTCATCTGACTGATCCAATAGCATGGCAAACATGTCGTCAGATCCATTCATATCGGTGATTTTGTTTTCGACGATAAGCCGAGCCCCTTCCGCCGCATCAAACACAGGCAAGCAATAAACTTCTGCTCCGCACGCGAGGCCCGCAAGGGTCTGGGTTAAACCAAATGTTCCACATAGAGGGATCGCTTGCAACATACGACACTCTTTGTTGGCATAAGCAAAATGCTCAGCCACTTCTAATGCGTGAACCGTAATGCTTTTATGGCTATGAAGGACAAATTTCGGTTTGCCTGTTGTGCCACTGGTGGTGAAGATCACCAATCCATCATCTTCATTAACATCTGTTTCTTCATTTTCTAATTTTGAATATAAATCAGAGAATGGAACGATGTTCTTTTGCGACAAGCATGGCGGGATCTTAAAACCCTGGTCGTCCGTCTCATTATATAAAACAACAGTTTCTAACTGCGCCAAACCACCTTCAGGAACTTCGGACAGAATGTCGAAAAAGGGAATATTTTTAAAATCCGGCCAAAGAACCAACATTTTACAGCCAGATCGGCTGACGATATCCGCCATCTCAAAGGATTTAAATTTGGTATTCACGGACACCACAATGGCTCCAATTTCCGCGCAGGCAAAAAACATCTCCATATAGGCAGTAATGTTTGGCATCCAAAGACCGATCCGATCCCCCTTCTGAATACCCTGCGCACGGAGACCTACCCCAAGTTTCAAACTCCGTTCCCGCAATTGGGCATATGTCAGGGAGCCCCCTCGATCTTTTATTGCGGTTTTATCACCTGATGTTTCGTCTAAATTTTTGAAAAGGGCTGGGATTGTTTTCATTTTTATTTTCCCTACAGAAATTTATGTGGTCTCGACAATCTCGCTTCCACTGTCTTTCAACAGTTTTTCGAGGTCGGTAAAAGCGCTATCAAGGCTTGTCTTCACAATTGATCTCATGACTAGATTTGTGCCCACCTCCCCTTTTCTGAAAAAAGGATATGAGCCTATGGAAACGTCAGGGTATTTATCCTGCAAAGCTCCTAAGTCTTTAGCAATTTTACCTTCTGGTAAAGCCGCGCCTATTGAGCGGCTTAGCATTTTTGCGCCGCCGTTCAATTCCGGTATGATGCTGTCCATCATGGCCTGCATGATAACGGGGACACCAGCCATAACGAACACGTTTTCAAGACGAAAACCAGGGGCTTTACTGACAGGATTATCGACAAGGCTAGATCCATTCGGTAACCGGGCCATGCGTTTTCGGGCTTCGTTAAACTCAATTCCGCTTGTCTCATAATGGCGGGTCAGGATTTCCATAGCGCGATCGTCATAGCCTATCCCTACACTGAAGGCTTCGGCAACGGAATCAGCCGTAATATCATCATGGGTTGGGCCAATGCCGCCACTTGTGAACACGTAATCGTATTTTTTACGGCAATGATTAAGGGCGTCGACTATCTCACTTGTGTCATCAGGAATAACCCGGACTTCTTTAAGCTGGATGCTGGCGTCCCCTAGTTTTAGCGCCACGTAAGACACATTTTTATCTTGTGTTCTTCCAGATAAAATCTCGTCCCCAATGACAAGCATTGCAGCGGTCACTATTTTGAGGTTCTGATTTTTCTGTTCTGACATTTGCGCTTTTCCCATCCGGTTATTATTGTTGTTGCATCTTAGTTGCATTTTGTTTTTATACGAGACTGAATTCAAAATAATTTATAATTAATAGAATTTTCTATTCAAAAGGTGTTCTGTAATATGGATTTCCCCACGCCTCTGGTCCGCGGTCGGTTGATAGAGCGCTATAAACGGTTCCTGTCGGATATTGAACTTGATACGGGTGAAATCATCACCGCCCATTGCGCTAATTCCGGCTCCATGCTTGGACTGAAAGAGCCCGGTTCTGAAGTCTGGGTATCGCGTGCTGATAATCCCAAACGCAAACTTAAATATACCTGGGAGCTCGTTAATCCCGGAACATCCCTTGTTGGTATCAATACTGCTTTGCCCAATAAAATCGTAGCGGAGGCAATTGCCAACCAAGAAATTCCTGAACTGGTTGATTATCCGATCCTGCGCCGAGAGGTCAAATATGGAGAAAATTCAAGAATTGATATTCTATTAAGCGCAGATGATAAAGCTGACTGTTATGTGGAAGTAAAAAGTGTCACTTTAAAGCGATCAGGGGAGGCTGCAGAATTTCCTGACTCTGTTACATCTCGTGGCACCAAACATTTGAACGAACTTGTAAAAATGGTAGAGGAAGGCCATCGCGCTGTCATGTTTTACCTTGTGCAACGGAATGACTGCTCGACCTTTAACATTGCAGGTGATATTGATCCTGCATATGCAGAAGCGTTTTCCTCTGCTAAATTATCAGGTGTTGAAGTTTATTGCTATTGCTGCCAAATAGATTCATCACAAATTAAAATCGGATCAACAATCCAATTAGTTGAATAAAAACGAGCTGACATTTCTTTTAATTGATTGTACCTTGAAACTTGAAGTTTAAAACAAACCAAAGCCTATGAAATATATAAACAGTAAAGATACCCCTATTCAAAATACCGGCGCTATCAAATTGCACGGTGAAGAAGGCTTTGAAGGCATGCGTAAAGCTGGCCGCTTGGCTGCTGAAACGCTCGACATGATAACTGAGCATGTTGTGCCGGGTATTACAACTGACGAGATTAATACTCTCTGCCATGATTTTATAACCGAACGCAGCGGCATATGTGCCCCCCTCGGCTATCGCGGTTTCACCAAGTCGGTTTGTACATCAATCAATCATGTTGTTTGCCATGGTATTCCGGGCCCTAAAAAATTGTCGGATGGCGACATCCTCAATATTGATGTAACCCCGACCCTTGATGGATGGCACGGCGATACAAGTCGTATGTATGTGGCTGGTAAACCAAGCGTTAAAGCCCGCCGCCTTATCGATATTACGTATGAATGCCTTATGCGCGGCATCGACGTTGTAAAGCCGGGGGCTACATTGGGTGATATTGGGTATGCCATTCAATCCTACGCTGAAAAGAACCGGTGTTCAGTCGTTCGGGATTTTTGTGGGCACGGCCTTGGGCAAGTCTTTCATGACGTCCCTAATGTTGTCCATTACGGTCGTCCAGGTGAAGGCATTGAACTTCGTTCTGGTATGATCTTCACGATTGAGCCCATGATCAACTTAGGGAAATGGCAAGTGAAGGTTTTGGAAGATGGCTGGACAGCTGTGACAAAGGATCGATCCTTATCGGCACAGTTTGAACATTCCTTGGCCGTTACCGACACGGGATATGAGATTTTTACGAAATCACCTGAAGGATTGAATAACCCACCTTATGCCATCTGATCTGGATCACCAAAAGGGACACGCTAATTCACAGCATTTGCATTCGACTGCTGAAGAGAGTTCTGTCCCTTTTGAATCTGCCTCTGGCACGTAAATAATACCAGAGGAACTTTACTATGCCCTTGAAGAAACAAACGACGATATAAAAGGCAAGCTCGATGACAAAAAAGGCCATCGAAAAAGATTAAGAGCGAAGGTCATAAATCAAGGGGCAGCAGCGTTGGCTGATTATGAATTCCTTGAGATGATATTATTTGCCACATCTGCCCGTTCCGATACCAAACCTTTAGCAAAAAAGCTAATTAACAAATTTGGTTCCCTTTCTGCCGTTTTAAGAGCCTCTCATGAAGAATTACGGCAAGTTGAGTCTGTTAAGGACACTACAATTGCAACTCTGAAAGTTGCCGAATTACTTGGCGAGAAACTCCTCAGATCCAAAGTTGAAAAGAAAAACGTCTTAAGTTCCTGGCAGTCCTTAATTGAATATTGTCAAGGTATCATGGGCTCAAAAGATGTTGAGCATTTCCGTATTTTGTTTCTTAATAATAAAAACCATTTAATTGCGGATGAATTGCAACAAAAAGGCACTGTAAATCAGACGGCTGTTTAACCCCGAGAAGTTATTAAACGAGCTTTGGAGCTGGGTGCGACTTCTATTATTTTAGTTCATAATCACCCATCGGGAGATACAACGCCATCCAAGGCCGATATATCAATGACCAGCGAAATTGTTGCAGCTGCAACCGCTCTGGGTATTCGCGTTCATGATCACTTGGTTGTCAGCGCGAATGAAAGTACCAGTCTTAAATCCCTGGGTTTAATGTGAATAATTTTTTGGGTGCTTAGCACCAGTTATTAGTCTGTTAATATTTTCTATATATTTTCTTTTTTTATGTAACATAAAGTGACTTAAGCAACAAAAATCGATATCAAAATATTTTATTTAAGAAAGATATCCTTCAGAAAATGCGTAATATTCGAAACAACCTGTCAGACATAAAACCGAATAAAATTGATGTTTATGTCGGAAGGCGCGTCCGTATGCAACGTACCATGCTGGGGCTCAGTCAGGTTGATTTAGGAAAGCTTGTAGGACTTACATTTCAGCAAATTCAAAAATATGAACAAGGTGATAACAGAATTGGCTCTAGTCGGTTATATGATCTTTCTCAGGCTCTGCACGCGCCCATCACATTCTTCTTTGAAGGTTTAGAAAAAAATACATCAGAAGACGCGGATTCAAATATTAAAAAAGATCCTGCAGCTCGCCGTGAAACGCTAGAGCTCGTACGGGGTTTTAGCAAAATACGGGATGAAGAAGTAAAATCTGCTATTATGGATATGATTACAAACTTAAATCAGGAAATTCCTGATGAATAACTAGAAGAATTTTTTCGGTGATATCCCGTTCAATAAGGTTTCCCAGGAAATTTTATAAATGTCTCTCTCTGCAACAACGCCGCGATAAGTGGACGCGCTCACTGTAACCGCCATGTAATCAAAAAGAGAGGCGACCCAGCCCGAGGGTAAATCCGATCTGATATCTCCTGCTTGCTGTGCTGCGATTACCAATTGCTCCACAACTTCTAATTGCCTCATGAAAACTTCCTGATTTTTGCTTTTATTGTCAACTGACGTTCTCATCCAGAAAAAATAATGATTACGAAGCTGAGAAAACCCTTTCAAAATAAGAAATATTTTCTCTAGAGCTGTATAATCGGTATTCTTGGCATTTGTTAAAACATCTTCAAAACACGCAATACAATAAGTGGATGCAATTTCAAGAAGATCATTTTTTGTTCCAAATTTTCGATTTACGGTAATGCGCGTTACACCAGCTTCTTTAGCAACTTCAGTCATAGTTGCGTCCGGTTTATTTGCATATACAAGAATTGCCGCTTCAATAATCTGTTTATCTGTAACCATGAAGTCATACACTTTAATACAAGAGTTTCGTCGAATTAAGCTGCTTCCTGTTCTACCTTAAAATGCGTTCACTCTAATGAAAAGAGGTTTTGTCCCCCATACCCATTATTGAAGTCTACTAATATTCTTCGTTTATTTACGTTCAATCTCATAAAACAGAAAGAATAATAGCGGTAGAAACAGTTGAGATTGTTAGCCGTCTCTGCTAGTGAACGCCAAGCAGTTCTATTGCCGAACTTTATCGTAGCCCCTATTGAGCTTATAAAGCTTTTTATAGCATACAAGGTGACATCACATGATACCCCGTTACTCACGCCCCGAGATGACAGCAATTTGGGAACCTGAAAGTAAATTTAGGATCTGGTTTGAAATTGAAGCCCATGCCTGCGATGCACAAGCTGAACTGGGGGTTATTCCAAAAGAAGCTGCAAAAGCCGTATGGGACAAGGGCAATTTCGAAATCGATCGTATCGACGAAATTGAGCGGGAAACAAAACACGATGTGATAGCGTTTCTGACTAACCTTCAAGAATATGTAGGAGATGAAGCCCGCTTTGTTCATCAGGGCATGACATCATCGGATGTGTTAGACACATGCTTGAATGTGCAATTGGTTAAAGCCACGGATATCCTCCTGAATGATATGGATCTTCTTTTGGCGGCATTGAAGAAGAAAGCCTATGCCCATAAAGATGATGTTTGTGTCGGTCGCTCACACGGTATCCATGCAGAACCTGTAACGTTTGGTCTTAAGCTTGCACAAGCCTATGCCGAGTTCGAACGTAACCGCGAACGACTAGTCAATGCACGGAAAGATATTGCGACTTGTGCAATTTCTGGCGCCGTTGGAACTTTTGCAAATATCGACCCATTTGTAGAAGAGCATGTGGCTAAAAAACTAGGACTTGAGCCTGAAACTATCTCCACGCAGGTAATTCCGCGTGATCGTCACGCTATGTATTTTGCGACATTGGGTGTTATTGCCAGTTCTGTCGAGCGTCTTTCAGTTGAAATCCGTCATCTGCAGCGCACAGAAGTTCTGGAAGTAGAAGAATATTTTGCTCCAGGACAAAAAGGCTCGTCCGCGATGCCTCACAAACGGAACCCAATCCTTACAGAAAATCTGACTGGGCTCGCACGTTTGGTCCGTATGGCAACTATTCCTGCCATGGAAAATGTTGCACTGTGGCATGAGCGGGATATTTCTCACTCGTCTGTTGAACGCGCAATTGGCCCAGATGCGACCATTACACTTGATTTTGCATTGGCACGCCTTACTGGGGTTATTGATAAACTGTTAGTTTATCCAGACAACATGATGGCCAATATGAACAAGCTTGGTGGGTTGATCCATTCCCAACGGGTTTTATTGGCACTAACGCAAGCGGGTGTAAGCCGGGAAGATGCCTACCGCCTTGTTCAACGGAATGCGATGGTTGTTTGGCGGGAAGGTGCTGACTTCTTGGATCTTTTGAAAAATGATGAAGAAGTAACCAACGCGATGTCTCATGAACAGATCGAAAGCGTTTTCGATCTCGAATATCACACGAAACATGTGGATACCTTGTTTAAGCGTGTTTTTGGCGAATAAAGCCAAAAGAAAAGGCCAGCGACTAAATCGCTGGCCTTACTAATTTCAAACTAACTTTATAAGTTACTTATTATTGTGGATTTGATCACGCGCTGTCGCTAGTAACTCTTCCATTTCCCGGCGAATGCGATGGTCCGACATTTCGACATTTTTGCCATCAAGGTCATTTCTGATTTTGCGAAAGACGTCATCATCGCCTTTCTCTTCCAGATCAGAAATAACAACTTCTTTTGCATAAGCAGCTACAGCATCGCCTGATAGACCCATCAATTTAGCGGCCCATTCTCCGAGGAGTTTGTTTCTTCGTGCTTGAGCCTTAAATTCCAAGTCGCTGTCATGCACAAATTTTCCTTCATGTCCTTTTCCAAGATCTTCAATACCTGACATTGTTATGGTCCTTTAAAATTCTCTAAGCGGTTAAAAATAAAGCAGATTTATGCTGTTGCTATGTCTATACAACTAACTTGGGCATTGTACTACCGCTGGGCAAGATTTTTTTTCAACAAAAACTAAGAAATATCCTACAGGATATGTTGTAATTGTCACCCATCTGAACTATGTTCCGCTTGAATTTGCCAAAGTTTACTGGCAGAGGAGGTCGTGAGTTGAATTATGCAGCCTTTTCGTTGTAGCACTTCATATTTCACAATCTCTACTTTTTAAGTCGGCCGCTTAATCTGGCCCATATTTTGGAGCGATATTCATGACTCGCCGCAGGCGCATTTATGAAGGCAAGGCAAAAGTCCTTTTTGAAGGACCAGAACCTGGCACACTTGTTCAATATTTCAAAGACGACGCAACAGCATTTAATGGTGAAAAAAAATCGACTGTTACAGGAAAAGGTGTCCTGAACAATCGTATTTCCGAACACCTGATGAACCGCCTTACGGAAATTGGAATACAAAATCACTTTATTCGCCGCCTCAATATGAGAGAACAGCTGATTAAAGAAGTCGAGATTATTCCTGTTGAAGTAATCGTGCGTAATGTTGCCGCGGGTTCTATCTGTTCCCGCCTTGGTATTACAGAGGGAACCTCCCTTCCCCGCACCATAATTGAATACTGCTTCAAGTCAGACGAGTTGAATGATCCTCTTGTCTCTGAAGAACATATAACAGCGTTCGGTTGGGCCTCACCACAAGAGTTGGACGAGATCATGACCATGTCATTGAGAGTGAATGACTTCTTATGTGGTCTATTCTCCGGGATTGGAATTAAACTTATTGATTTCAAACTTGAATTTGGTCGTCTCTTTGACGGTGAAGAAATTCAGGTAATTCTTGCTGATGAAATTAGCCCTGACAATTGTCGTCTTTGGGATTCTGAAACCAATGAGAAATTGGATAAGGATCGTTTCCGGCGAGATCTTGGTGGTGTCGAAGACGCCTATCAGGAAGTTGCGCGGCGGCTTGGTATTATGCCTGAAAGCGGCCCAGGGGATCTCAAAGGAACTACTGCGATACAATAAAACTCAAGGCGCATTCATTGCGCCTTTTTTCTTGGCTATTGGTTACAAGGTAACATTTAGATGAAAGCTCGCGTCACTATTTCTCTTAAAAACGGCGTTCTCGATCCACAGGGAAAAGCCATCTCTCATGCCCTCCATGGTTTGGGGTTCGACAATGTTGGTGAAGTTCGCCAAGGAAAAGTAATCGAGCTTGAGCTTGGTGATATTTCTGCATCCGATGCACCGTCTATAGTTGACAAAATGTGCACTCAATTGCTTGCCAATACAGTTATTGAAAACTATTCCGTCGAGTTACTGGATTAACAATTAGTGAAGGAGACTGAGACCAATGAAGGCCGCAGTTATAGTATTTCCCGGATCCAATTGTGATCGCGACATGAAAGTCGCCATTGAGCAATCTTTAGGAACCTCCCCCACAATGGTATGGCATGGGGATAGTGAATTGCCAGATACCGATTTAATTGCTGTTCCCGGTGGCTTTTCGTATGGCGACTATCTGCGATGCGGCGCCATTGCCGGAAACTCGCCTATCATGCGCGAAGTCGTTAAAAAAGCCGCAGCCGGAACACCAGTCCTTGCAGTATGTAATGGATTTCAGGTCGCGACTGAAACAGGTATGCTTCCTGGAGCACTCCTTCGGAACGCTAATCAAAAGTTCATCTGTAAAGATGCCCATTTAAAAGTCTCTTCAAAGAACAGCCGTTTTTCTGGGGCTTTTAAAGTGAATGACATTATCCGTTTCCCTGTCGCCCATCATGACGGAAACTACTTCGCCGATGACGACACATTAGCTCGCCTAGAAGACAACGGGCAAATTGCATTTAAATACAGCGATGAAAATGGCATGGTTTCTTCGGAAACAAATATCAACGGTTCGTGCAATAATATAGCCGGTATTTACAATGAAGCTGGAAATATTCTTGGGCTTATGCCTCATCCAGAACGCCTGATAAGTGACCAATTGGGCGGTACTGACGGCAAACTCTTCTTTGACAATCTTATTAATTCTCTGAATTGAAGCTGATATGACGGAAATCACTAAAGAAATCGTAGCCGAACATGGATTGTCCGAAAGCGAATATGAACGCGTATTAAGCATTCTGGGTCGGGAACCAAACCGAACAGAGCTTGGTATATTTTCTGTAATGTGGAGCGAACACTGCTCTTACAAATCATCAAAAAAGTGGCTTAAAACACTTCCGACCGAAGCCCCTTGGGTTATCTGCGGTCCCGGCGAAAATGCCGGCGTTGTTGATATCGGTGACGGACAGGCCGCCATTTTCAAGATGGAAAGTCACAATCACCCTTCCTTTATTGAACCCTATCAAGGGGCTGCAACGGGTGTTGGCGGTATTTTGAGAGATGTGTTCACAATGGGGGCTCGCCCTGTTGCCAATATGAACGCGCTTCGTTTCGGTCAAGCAGATCATCCGAAAACTCGCCATTTAGTCTCCGGCGTTGTCGCTGGTATCGGCGGTTATGGTAACTGTATGGGTATACCTACAGTTGGCGGCGAAACTAATTTTCATTCATCTTATGACGGAAATATTCTCGTAAATGCCATGACAGTTGGCGTTGCCGAGACTGAGAAGATTTTCTATTCCGCTGCTGCCGGTATTGGAAATCCCGTTGTTTACGTGGGGTCGAAAACGGGCCGAGATGGTATTCATGGTGCGACGATGGCATCGGCTGAATTTGACGATGACAGTGAAGAGAAGCGTCCGACAGTACAAGTTGGAGACCCTTTTGCAGAAAAACTCCTTCTTGAAGCTTGTCTAGAACTAATGGCGACGGATTATATTGTGGCCATTCAAGATATGGGCGCCGCTGGATTGACATCCTCCTCTTTCGAGATGGCGGATAAAGGTGGTGTTGGCATCCGGTTGGATATCGACAAAGTCCCTATGCGTGAAGAAGGTATGACACCCTACGAGGTTATGCTTTCTGAAAGCCAGGAACGCATGTTGATGGTGCTTAAACCTGGCAGTGAAGAAGCGGCTCAAAAAATCTTTGAAAAGTGGGAATTGGATTTTGCTATTATTGGTGAAGTGACCGACACTGGTAAAATGGTTCTTACCATGCATGGTGAAATCGTTGCTGATCTTCCAGTAGCCCCTCTCGCCGATGCCGCGCCAGAATATGATCGCCCTTGGGTTAAAACTGTGGCTCCCGCATCAATTAAGGCAAGCGAAGTAGCCCCTGCAGAAGACCTTGGGCAGGCACTGCTTAAAATTTTGGGATCTTCAGAAGTTGCCAGCCGTAAATGGATTTGGGAACAATATGACCACATGGTCATGGGGGACACTATTCAGCGTCCCGGCGGCGATGCAGCGGTTGTCCGAATTCACGGTACAGACAAAGCACTCGCCATCACAACCGATTGCAATCCTCGTTACTGTTACGCAGACCCTGAGATGGGCGGCAAGCAAGCCGTTGCAGAGACTTGGCGGAATTTGACGGCAACCGGCGCTAAACCGTTAGCTATTACTGATTGCATGAATTTTGGTAACCCGGAGCGGCCAGAAATTATGGGTCAATTTGTTGGCTGTATTGATGGTATGCGTGAAGCCTGCGTCGCGCTGGACTATCCGGTCGTTTCAGGAAATGTTTCCTTATATAACGAAACCAAAGGTATTGGCATTCATCCAACCCCTGCAATAGGCGGTATTGGGCTGATATCTCAATCAGACCAAATGGCAACGATCGCCTTTAAGACTGAAGGAGAATCTGTGCTTCTTTTGGGCGATACTTCCGGTGATTTGGGACAATCGATTTATCTTAAAGAAATTGAAGGTCGTGAAGAGGGTGCTCCGCCAGTTGTGAAACTCGACGTGGAAAAACGCAATGGCGATTTTGTTCGCGGTGCTATTCACAGCGGCTTGGTTACAGCATGTCATGATGTCTCTGATGGCGGTGTTGCTATCGCGTTAAGTGAGATGGCACTTGCTGGTAACATTGGTGCAGATATATCAATTGCCAGTGATTTACCGGCACATGCAATGTGTTTTGCTGAAGATCAGGCACGTTATGTGATAACAACAACTGTTGAAAATGCAGAAAAACTGTTACAAGAAGCACAAAAGGCCAATGTTCCTCTTCTAAAAATTGGAACGACTGGTCATAATGAATTGAAAATTGAAAATACACTGGCCATATCAATTAAAGACATGCGTCACGTCCACGCCAATTGGCTACCGGACTTGATGACTGTCCCGGGTCACGAATAGGAGTAAGATTATATGGCTATGGATGCAGGTGAAATAGAACGCCTTATTCAAGAAGGTATTCCTAACGCTCAAGTCAAGATTACTGACTTGCGGGGGGATGGCGATCATTATGCTGCTCTTGTCGAATCCGCCGCTTTTGAAGGTATTCCACGGGTAAAGCAGCATCAAATGGTGTATGAAGCCCTCAAAGGTAAAATGGGAGATGAGCTGCACGCCTTAGCATTGCAGACATCAGTTCCAAAAAGCTAATTGAATTTTAAGATTAAGAAGGACGTGTAAATGCTTGATGAAGCAACAAAAGAACGTATCAACCAGGAAATTTCATCCAATGACGTTGTATTGTTCATGAAGGGTACTGCTGTATTTCCACAATGTGGTTTCTCAGCGACAACTGTTCAAATTCTGTCCCATTTGAACGTAAAGTTCCACTCAATCGATGTTTTGAGTGACCCAAGCATCCGTGAAGGCATCAAGGAGTTCAGCCAGTGGCCAACTATTCCTCAACTTTATGTAAAAGGTGAGTTTGTTGGCGGTTGTGACATCATGCGTGAAATGTATGAAACAGGTGAACTTCAAACTATCTTTACCGACAATAATGTTGCCCTCGCATCAGCATAAACCTGTCCTTTTAGACATTTAAAAAACGGTGCCTTTTAGGTGCCGTTTTTTTTGGTCATTTTCTTTGATATAACAAGAGAAAAAAAGCGTCTCCTCTTTTAAAGATTACTTCCATTGGATAGTATGCCCCTACACCACTGTGTTTGGGGGAACCAATGAGCCAAGCTGTCCTTGTGAAAATTTTAGCGTCCATACCAGATGGTATCTTCAATATGCTTTATGCTGGAAGACGTATCAGAAGAGATGGCCAAATTATCAATGCCAAAGCACAGTTTTTATGCAAAATTTCTGATAAACAAACTATTCCGCTTGAACAAGAAACGATAGAAGGAACTCGCCTTCAATTGGAGGGAATGTCCGGTTTACTTTCAGGTCCTGAAATCCCTCTTAAAACCGTGGAAGATTTTGAAATTCCTGGGCCATCTGGGACGATATCTGTTCGCCTGTATAAGTCCGAAAATTGCCCTGACATGGCACCTGTACTAATCGGCTATCATGGAGGCGGATTTGTTCGAGGGTCAATCAAGTCTCATGATGGGTTATTCAGACGATTTGCAAGTTATGGTGATTTTGCTGTGCTGTCCGTTGACTACTCTTTAGCACCAGAACATCAATATCCCGCTGCTGTTGACGATGCTTATGCTGTTTTACGCTGGGTTCAGTCTAATGGCGCTGAAAAAGGGCTGGATACTACGCAAATTGCCGTTGGCGGTGATAGCTCTGGTGGAAACCTCGCGGCGGTTGCAGCGCAAGACGCAAAACGAGCTGGGACACCCCAACCTGTTTTTCAGTTATTATTATACCCAACGACAGATGCCAATTTTGTTGCAAAAAGCCATGAAATATTTTCTGACGGTTTCTTTTTAACGGGAGAGCGTATGCGGTGGTATCGCGATAACTACCTTCCTTCAAGCGATGCTCGAAATGAAGTGCGTGCATCACCGGGTTTGGAAGATGATTTAACCGGATTGGCCCCTGCCCTGATCATCACTGCAGGTTTTGATCCTTTGCGCGATGAAGCAGAAGATTATGCTCGAAAATTAAAGGCTGCGGGTGTTCCCATGGGCATGATCCGATATGAAGGAATGGTTCATGGATTTATGTCCCTTACCGGGTTATTAAAAGACGGAGAGGCCGCGATTAAAACCTCTGTTAAAGCCCTCCAATCCGTTTTTAATGAAAGCACGCGCCCTCAATGATAAGATTTTTTAATGTAACCAAAGACGTTACGGTTGAAAGCCTGCACGTCTATTGGGGCCTGCTTAAAATTATGATTCCGGTTATGGTCATTGTTGAGATTGGTATTCGGTTTGGTATTGTTGAAATTGTAAGCAGATGGTGTGAGCCAGTCATGTCCTTGGTCGGATTACCAGCCGAGACGGCTTTAATTTTGGCAACAAATTTTCTTGTGGGCATTTATGGTGCTGGTGCCGCTCTTGTTACCCTTTCTGGTGATATATCTCTCACTGTTGCGAACATGACCGTTTTGGGTGGAATGCTGCTTTTTGCCCATTCTCTTCCGATTGAGCAAACCCTTGTCAAAAAAACAGGCGTCTCCTTAATTTTTTCAACAGTAATGAGGCTTCTTGCTGCCATGCTCTACGCATGGATATGTCATTTGATTTTCTCCACTTTTGATATCTTTAATGAACCAGCCAACATTCTCATTGCAGCAGGTGCAGATGCTTCTGACGGAAGTTGGCTTGAATGGGTGAAATCCTCTGCCTTAGGACTCTTTTGGGTTTTCTGGATCTTGTTTTTCTTAATTTCCATGTTACGGATTATGGATGCAACGGGTTTAACTCGCGTCATAACTCGAATGCTAACGCCCGGCCTTAAATTTTTGGGAATTGGTCCTAATGCAGCCCCCCTCGCAATGATCGGTATAATGCTTGGACTGGCTTTCGGTGGCGGGCTTATTATTCGAGAAATCAAAAAGGGTGGTCTAAAGCCCAAAAGTATCTTTCTCTCTATGATATTCATGTGCTTTTGCCATAGTCTTATAGAAGACACCCTTATTATTATGGCATTTGGTGGTCATTGGTCGGGCGTTTTAGTCGGTCGAATTTTAATTTCTTTTTTAATGATCTTGCCTGTCAGTTATGCCGTTTTGCGAATGTCAGATGTCACTTTTTATCGTTATTTGTTTACCAAACCCAAATAATATTTGGTGGTGAATAAATTTGTATTTTTTGTTTTTAGCGTCATATCACTTTAAATTTCCAGACAAGTTAAGTGTCTATGATCGATGATAACGATTAAAAAAACGCATTTAGTGTTTTCCTCCGTTCAAAATGGAAGACAAGCTCACGCTCGGTGTAAACCTTGAAGTCATATCAGCAGCAATAATAGCCGCTGGTAAGTCACTTAAATATGGCTTTTATCCCTATAAGAGAGCGTATGCTTTCGTAAATACTGGGAAAATTGACGCAATTTATGCTTATCAAGATGTTATACGCTATGAGCTAACTAAAATGAATATGAGAGATCGGCTTCGCTATATAGAAGTAAGCAGTCAGCCGAATTACGTTTGTGTATCCAAAGCAATTCAAAATTCTGAAATAATTATAAAAGGCATTAACAAAGGACTTCGGATTATACGTGGTAATGGCCTTTATCAGCAAATTTGGAATAAATATTTCCCTAAAAATTAACTTTTGTTCATTTTAGGAATACAGCCAGCAACGTTTCGTTCGTTACTGGCTGTCTTACACAAATATTAGTTATCTTCCCCAACTTTTTGCGACAATGCCGCCGCTAGATAATCATCAAGGTCTCCATCAAGCACACCTTGTGCATTTCCTTTTTCAACACCGGTTCTAAGATCTTTGACCATTTGATATGGATGTAGCACATAGGATCTGATCTGATGTCCCCAACCAATGTCTGTTTGTTGACCACGCGTTTCTGAAGCAGCTTCTTCTCGAATTTGCATTTCACGCTCATACAATCGGGACTTCAGCATCTTCATAGCTGCCGCTTTATTCTTATGCTGAGACCGATCATTTTGACATTGGACCACAACATTTGTCGGAATATGCGTAATTCGGATAGCCGATTCAGTCCTATTCACATGTTGCCCGCCTGCACCGGATGCTCGGTAGGTATCAATCCGAAGGTCTTTATCTTCGATTTCAATATCAATATCATCATCAATTACTGGATAAACCCCAACCGATGAGAAACTTGTGTGACGACGGGCATTTGAATCAAACGGAGAAATCCGGACTAAACGGTGAACACCGGATTCTGACTTCAGCCAGCCATATGAGTTTTCGCCTGATATCTCAATGGTAACGGATTTAATTCCCGCTTCCTCGCCGGCGCTTTCTTCCAAAATCTTTACTTTACATTGGTGCTGATCGGCCCAACGCATGTACATACGAAGAAGGATCTGTGTCCAATCTTGGGACTCAGTTCCACCGGCCCCTGCATGTATTTCCAAATAGGCGTCGTTGCGGTCAACTTCACCGGAGAGCATACTTTCAAGACGGCGTTTCTCAACTTCCACTTGAAGTTCGTTTAACGCGTCTTCTGCTTCCTTAAGAGTCTCTTCGTCGCCCTCATCTTCAGCCATTTCGATCAGCTCTAGCGTATCATCCAAATCCTGAGAAATGCGTTTATAAGCGTCGATTGCGCTTTCCAGACTCGTGCGTTCCCGCATAAGAGCTTGAGCTTTCGAAGCATCATTCCAAAGGTCTGGATCTTCAACTAACGAATTGAGTTCTTCTAAACGTCTATTAGCATTATCCCAGTCAAAGATGCCTCCTTAGCAGGGCCATAGCCTGCTTGATATCATCGACAATGGCTTGATGTTCGGCGCGCATGCCCAATCCACTTCTTCGTTAATGTTCAATTTTGATGAGAAACTACTGCTAAGTCTCTATTCAGTAAAGACCGCCTGTACCTGAATTCGTAGATTTATTTGTATATTCCGCTGGGCCACTTGAAAATCCGTTGCTATCGGAACCATCTAAAACAGATTGTGCGGTTCTCCCGCCATCAGATGTTTTAAAAGCTTCTAAGATTACTCTCTTATCTCCCGGCTGTGCTGGCTCACCCGTTGACAAATTTATACGGACGAGTCGAATGCCTTCGGGGACACGGAATGGAATTGCGGATTTATCTTTAAGCGCTTCTTTCATAAAGTCTCTAAAGACAGGAAGTGCAACACTTGCACCGGTCTCTCTTTTACCCAGACTTTTCGGGTTATCAAACCCGGTGTAAACGCCTAATGCCAAATCAGGGGAAAAACCGACAAACCAAGAATCGAAGCTTTTGTTCGTCGTACCGGTTTTACCCGCCAACGGTTTCTTAATCACACTTATCCGTCGACCTGTTCCATGTTGCACAACACCTTCTAACATAGAGACAACCTGATAAGCCGTGGTTGCAGGAATAATCTGTTTTCTGTTATCTGGAATTTCCGGCTCTTCTTGGTCACGCCAAGTTGTTGCCCGGCAGCCAGGGCATTCACGGGTATCGTGTTGATATATAGCCATCCCGCGGCGATCTTGGACCCGGTCAATTAAAGTTGGTGCAATTTCTTTTCCGCCATTGACCAATTCAGCATAAGCAGTCGTCATCCGAATTAAAGTGGTATCCATTGCCCCTAAAGACATAGCAAGTGTTTGCTGTAAATTCTTCTTTATGCCAAATCGATCAGCGTAATCAGCAACAACATCCATACCGATTGAGCGCGCCAAACGCACCGTCATCAGATTTTTTGATTTTTCGATGCCAAAGCGCAACGTACTTGGCCCGTAAAATTTATGGGTGTAATTTGATGGTTTCCAGCGTTCACCATTTGCTTGATTGAGCACAAACGGACCATCCATAACTTTATCTGCTGGAGTGAAGCCTCTATCAAGGGCCGCTGCGTACACAAAGGGTTTAAACGACGAGCCCGGTTGCCTTTTAGCTTGAACAGCACGATTAAATTCTGAAGCTTCCTGACTCCACCCACCAACGAGAGCCAAAATACGACCCGTATGAGGATCCATCGCGACAAGTCCTCCAGAAATGTCAGGAATTTGCTCAAGACTGTAACGACCGTCTTGTGCTCTCTCACCGGTCAAAAGCGTCACGGCGACAACATCGCCCGGCGCAACAACATCAGTTGGCTTGCGCACTCTTGGCCCAAGTTTTTGGCCCTTTTTCCATGGACGCGCCCACTTCATATCATCGAGAAGGATAATTCCTTTTTCACCCGATTTAAGGCCAATACTGATACGATCCTTAGCGGTTTCAATGACAACTGCAAGTTTCCAAGGTTTCAGAGCTTTGGGATCCTCAATAGAATTTAGTGTTTCTATCCAACTTTCATCCAATTCAATAGATTTGATAGGGCCGCGCCAGCCGTGACGTCGATCATAAGACCGCAAGCCATCTCGCAACACCCGCTCTCCCAACAACTGCATGGACGTTTGCATGGTGGTTCGAACAGACAGGCCTCCGTCATATAATCCTTCGACACCATACAAATCATAAAGTTCGCGGCGAACTTCTTCTACAAACCACTTTGCTTGAACAACTTCTGCATCACCGCCTCGTTTTACGATAAAGGGTGAAGCAGTCGCCTCTTCGGCTTCTGGTTTCGTTATAAATCCTTCTTTCAACATCCGAGAGATAACCCAATTTCTCCTAATTAGCGCCCGTTCTGGATAGCGAAAAGGGTTGTAATTATTAGGTGCCTTTGGAAGAGCGCCAAGATACGCTGTTTCAGCTATTGTTAGATCGTTGAGGGATTTGTCAAAATAATAAAGAGCTGCTGCAGCGACACCATAAGCGCGGTGACCTAGATAAATTTCGTTGAGATACAGTTCAAGAATTCGATCTTTTGACAAGCTTCGCTCAACACGGATTGCCAAAATTGCTTCTTTAGCTTTGCGTTCATAGGAAACTTCATTCGTCAGCAGCATATTCTTTGCTACTTGTTGGGTGATTGTCGATGCCCCAACCAATCGACGTCCCTGCCCTAGATTCTTAACATTGACAGAGGAGGCTCTTAAGATCCCTTTCAGGTCGATGCCAAAATGTTCATAAAAATTTTGATCTTCTGCAGCAATAAAGGCTTGTTTGACACGCTTGGGGATAGATCCAATGGGCACAAACAATCTTCTTTGGCGGGCATATTCTGCAATTAAACTTCCGTCTGCCGCATGGACGCGGGTCATGACAGGAGGCTCATATCGTGCAAGCTGTTCGTAATCTGGCAACCCTTTACCAAAGTGCCAAAAGCCGTAAAAGACAACAGCGGAAGCAATCATTCCGCCTAAAACAAGCAGGCAGAGGGATAAAACCAAAAATCTAAATAATCGCTTCATATTTTATCACTTAATCAATGGGGTCAGTTCAAAGTAATATGGGAGTGCAATACACTCCGCCTCAATTTTTTATCAATTTCGTTAAATTAATCTGAGGATTTGACATTTTTACGGCGCAACTAACTTAAAATATTTCTCAATCGCCTCAGCTATAGAGTTGGCCAGTTTGATCTGACCTGCAGAAGATTTAAGGATTTTCTCATCCTGATGGTTAGAAAGATACCCTAATTCCACAAGAACGGAGGGAACATCTGGTGCCTTCAAAACCCTAAAACCCGCAAATCGGTGCGATTTTCCGCCAACCTTCATTCCTGACTGAGCAATTTCCGGAATAAGGAGTTTGGCAAATTTCACAGAGAAATTCATGGTCTCCCTTTGTGCTAAATCTATTAAGATCCCTTGCACCGTATCATCCTGAGCTTCAAGATCAACGCCAGCAATTACGTCTGACTTATTATTATCCTTGGCAAGGGCCGCAGCTTCATCATCAGATGCATTTTCGGATAATGTGTAAACTGTCGATCCGCGAATGTCGCTTCGACCTATGGAATCCGCATGGATGGATATGAATAAGTCAGATTTATTCCGGCGTGCTACATTTACACGCTCTCGAAGACTAAGGAATGTGTCGTCGGTGCGGGTCAAAATGATTTGAAATTGCGGATTTCTGCTTAATCTCGCACTGAGTTTCCGTGCGACCGCTAAAGTCAATTTTTTCTCATATACACCACTTTTACCAATTGCGCCTGGATCAATACCACCATGTCCTGCATCAATTACAATTCTTATTTTCCGACCATTATTTGACTCTGGAATTGTATGTACAATTTTGGGAGCGCTTGCGATTTGTTTTCTTCGACTGTTTTTTACAGCATCCGTAAAAACATCATTTGTCGTTTTTTGTACGTCAATGAAGAATCTGTATGGTTTTCCTTCGGATGGCGGCAGGATTACTTTTCGAAGAATTCTTACTGGTGCCTTTAAATCAAGTACAACACGAGATGTTCCCTTGCGAAACAACCCGTAGCGATAATCTTTTATAATACCTTTACCTTTGCCACCAAGAGCAGAAGCCTTCCAATTAACTTCCTGCATATCTATGACAATTCGATACGGGTTGGAAAGGAAGAATATGTTGTAATTTGGCTTTTCGCTCATCTCCATAACGAAGCGTGTTTTGTCTGAATGAATCCCCAAACGCACTGAACTTACATCCATTGCAGATGCGCTAAGGGGTGCCATTATGGTGAAATACAGCAGGAACCCTAATCGGGTTATGGATACTCTACTCATTAATCCCACTAAAATCTCCATCGCAGGGCGGCAATAATTCAAGGCCTTATACCCAAAGTTGTCTATTACCCATACAGCCAAAATTCAATTACTGTAATCCTTTAACGAACAAAATGGCATGGCGAACCTGAAAAATGTACCCCAATGACATCAGATAATCATTAAACGCAGTTCAAATGTGACATTTAATTTAACCATTACCAATTATTCGTTTGTGATGTTGCGAACAAGTAACTACTATCACGGTGTGAGTTTCTGTGGTCAGTCCCCAAATGTGAAAAAACATCAAATGGGGCGGCGACGTTTTCGACAGCTTTTGTAGGCATTGATTTTCAATCCCCGGAGCGTCTGAAAACTGCGCTTAAGACAATGCAGATATATTTTGTGAAACTGAAGTCGTTCCGCCCCAATTTTATGTGTACAGGCGGGATAGGCAGCCGACGATGCCCCTGGGAAATACCAGGACGTTTTTCCCTCCATTTTGAGGAGGAGCCGGCGCCAGCGACTTCCATTAAAAATTTGGTTGCTTTTCACCTCTCTCACGAGGCGTAAAAGTAGCTTCGGAGCTTATATATGGCTACGCGTATGTTAATCGACGCGACTCATGAAGAAGAGACGCGCGTTGTAATTGTTAAAGGTACTCGTCTTGAAGAATTTGATTATGAGACGGCATCAAAAAAACAGTTAAAAGGTAATATCTACCTTGCAAAGATTACAAGGGTTGAACCTTCTTTGCAGGCAGCTTTCATCGAATATGGCGGAAACCGCCATGGATTCCTTCCCTTTTCTGAAATTCACCCGGACTATTATCAAGTTCCAGTGTCAGATCGTGAAGAGTTGCTGCAAGAAGATAGTGCTGCAGAAAAACAAGCAGAAGCACAAGAAGATGCTGCTGCGACTAAAACTGACAATTCAAATACTTCTGACGATGCTGATTCAAAATCCACTTCCCCTTCTGCCGAAGATGAAGAAGGCGTTGTTGATGATGCCGATGATACTCTTGGTGGCCTTGAGACTGTTGGTGAAGACTCAGATAATTCTGTTGAAAATCTTGGCGGAGATGATGAGGCTGAACCCGGTCACAAATCATATGTGAAACGCCATTACAAAATTCAGGAAGTCATCAAACGTCGACAGATCCTGCTTATTCAAGTTGTTAAGGAAGAGCGCGGCAACAAAGGCGCGGCACTAACAACCTATATCTCTTTGCCTGGACGCTATAGCGTTCTTATGCCGAACACTGGCCGTGGTGGTGGGATTAGCCGTAAAATCAGCAATCCCGCAGATCGCAAACGCTTGAAAGCAATTGCAGCCGATTTGGATGTTCCTGAAGGTGTAGGCGTTATTATTCGTACTGCCGGGATGAACAGAACCAAGGTAGAAATCCGCAGGGATTATGAATTCCTTATGCGTATGTGGGATGATATCAGGGAACTGACACTCAAATCCATGGCGCCGAGTTGCGTCTATGAAGAAGCAAACCTTATCAAAAGAACAATTCGCGATCTTTATAATAAAGATGTGAGTGAAATTCTTATTGAAGGTGATGGCGGATACCGCATTGCTAAAGATTTCATGCGGAAATTGATGCCAAGCCACGCAAAAAAAGTACAGCCTTATAGAGACCGTATCCCCCTCTTCCACCGTTTTCAGGTGGAACAGCAATTTGCGTCTATGTACAATCCTGAAGTTCATTTGAAATCAGGCGGCTATATTGTCATTAATCCGACGGAAGCACTTGTTTCAATTGATGTAAACTCTGGTAAAGCGACGAAAGAGCGGAGCATTGAAGAGACTGCAACCAAAACTAATTTGGAAGCAGCTGAAGAAATTGCACGCCAATTGAGGCTTCGTGATCTGGCAGGTCTTGTCGTTATCGACTTTATCGATATGGACGATCACCGGAACAATAAAGCTGTTGAACGGCGTATGAAGGATTGTTTGAAATCCGACCGTGCACGTATTCAAGTTGGACGTATCAGTCCCTTTGGTTTGATGGAAATGTCCCGTCAACGTCTACGTCCTTCATTCTTGGAAACAAGTACAAACACTTGCCATACATGTGGCGGTTCTGGATTTGTGCGTTCAGTTGAATCAACCGCACTGTTGATCATTCGTACTTTGGAAGAAGAAGGCGTTAGGGAACGAAGCGCTAAAATCACCGTCACTGTTCACACCGATGTCGCTATTTATCTTCTTAACCAGAAGCGGGCCGTTATTCAGGAATTGGAAAATCTTTATGGATTGACCATTTTCATTCTTGCAGATCCAACAACGAACTTGAACGATCATAGTATCGAGAGAGAACGCGGAAAAGCGAATGAAGCACCTGCACAACAAGTAACGCCGAATTTACCTAAATCCAGCGTTGAAGAAGACACAGTTGAAGCGACCGAAGAAGCTCCATCAGTTTCAACAGAAGAAGCAGAAAAAGAGAGTAATTCTGCAAAACGTCGTCGTCGTCGTCGTCGTCGGAAAAGTCGCGACGATCAAAATGAAGGCAGTCAAACCGAAGAAACTGGTGAACAGGATTCTATCTCTGAAGAAACTGCATCTGATGCCGCGCCTGCAGAGCCAACTTCCTCGGATGAAGAAGGAGATGAGCCTCGCAGACGCCGTCGCGGTAAACGGGGTGGCCGTCGCAGAACACGGACAAGTGGCGATCAGATGACTGAAACTCCAGATTCCTCTGAGGAAACTCCTGTTGATGGTTCAGAAGCTGTTGTTATTCCGATCACAACAAGTGATGAAGAAAAACAACCCGTTGATGCTCCTTCTACAGAAGCTGTTTCTGCACCGACAACGGAAACGTCTGAAGAGGCGCCTAAACCAGCGCGCCGCCGTAGAACACGCCAAAGCACTAGAAGCAAGGCTGTTAATGCGGCTTCAGATGAAGCTGTTGTGTCTGACGCACCTGCAACAACTGAAAGCGATGCTGAAACTAGCTCGCCAGAAGAAAGTACAACCGAAAAGGTGCGTCCCCGACGACGCAGGGCGCCCCGTAAAAAGGTTGAAAAGTCTACTGAGCCGACTGTGGAAGAGAAAGTAGCTGAGGCTGTTGTCGATGCTGATGTGACACCCGCTCCTACTAAAAAGGCTCCGAGACGGAGAACTGCCAAAAAAGATAAACCTGAAACTTCTTCAGTAGTATCTCAAACTCCGGCAACCCCGGAACCTGTAGCACCGGCCCCTGTTGTGACACCTGTGGAACCAGCGATACCAGTGGCTCCGGTTGAAACGGCTCAGCCTCAGGAAGAAAAACCAAAAGGTCCTGCTCGAAAAGGTTGGTGGCGCAAAAAAGGTTAAGAAAAAAGGGGCTCGATTGAGCCCCTTTTTTTGCGTCTAAACTTTTGTGTTTGTAACTTATCAGGCGCCTAAAGCCATTTTTTCAAAGCAGCAACGGCATCTCTAATTACTTCAGTTGATCCAGCAAAAGAAAAGCGAATGAATTGATGACCGCGCACTGGGTCAAAATCAAGGCCCGGCGTTGCCGCGACACCACATTCGCTTAGCATTTTTTTACAAAATTCCATGCTGTCATTGGTCAAATGACTAACATCAGCATAAATGTAAAACGCGCCATCAGCAGCCGCTAACTTATTCAGCCCCATGGCTGGTAATTCTTTGAGCAGGATTTTTCTATTCTGCTCATAATTAGCAATATACCCCTCCAACTCATCCGTGCAGTCAAAGGCAGCCACAGCAGCATACTGGCTAAGAGCTGGTGCAGAGATAAAAAGACTTTGAGAGACACGTTCGATAGTATCCACCAAGTCTTCGGGGACAATCATCCAACCCAAGCGCCATCCGGTCATGGAAAAATATTTAGAAAATGAATTAATTACGACAGTTTCATCGGAATAAGACAAAGCTGACACGGCCTTTGTCTCATAAGTAAGGCCGTGATAAATCTCATCAGAGATAAAATGCATTTTTCGTGTGCGACTGTAATCAATCAGTGCTTTCAACTCATCGGGGGTTAGCATTGTACCCGTAGGATTTGCTGGACTTGCAACAAGCAAGCCATGCAAGGGACCTTCGATACTATCTAGCAGGTCTGGGCTGGGTTGAAAGTTAGTGCTGACATCACAAGGCAAGCCAACAGGATCGACGTCTAAAGATTTAAGTATATTACGGTATGCAGGATAACCAGGCTCCGCCAAGGCAACCCTGTCACCTGAATTGAACAAGCTTAAAAAAGACAATAGGAAACCAGCTGAGGACCCCGTCGTCACCACAACGCGTGAGGGATCAACATCCAATCCGTAGAAAGTACCATAATGATTTGCGATGGCTTTTCGAAGGGGTAGAATACCTAATGTTTCAGTATAACCAATTTGTTGATCTTGAAGTGCTTTTGCTGCCGCTTCCATAACGGCTGTCGGCGCTGACGTTGCAGGTTGCCCTACTTCCATATGAAAAACGGGTTTGCCTTCAGCCTCCCGTTTGTTCGCAGCTTTCAAAACTTCCATTGCAAAAAAAGGGGATACGTCCCCACGAGAGGCATATTTCACGTGCGCACCTTAATACTCAAATTCTATAAAACAGGGGTTTAACCTATTCCTGGATCATAGACAATCCGTAACCGCGAGGGTCTGACTGAGATTTACAGTTAAATAATTTACCGTCATAGCAGTGAATAGCGTTCACGGCTCCAAGCTTTTCGACTTGCAACATAACGGGGTGAGCATTATTCAAAGTTACAAGTTCTGATTTCTGGATCCCTTTTTCATAAAGCAATGGTAAGCCTGCCCCCATTGTGAAGGCTCTGGGCGTCCTTATTGCTTCATTCAAAGTTTTATCTTCAGCAATGACTTGTAATACCGTAAAAATAGAACTCATGGTACCTGCGGCCCCCCCCGTTGAGGAGCCAGCATAATAAAAATCTTTGGTGTTTTTATTTGCGATCAAGAAAGGCGTTGTCCTAAATTCTGATTTTGAGTCTGGTAGGTTTGGGGCAAGTACAATTCCGGTAATATCTCCGATTTGACCGGCACCGAAAGGCTTCTTTAGGCCAACCACACAGGACACAGCGTTTCCTTCATTGTCAGTCGTAACAAAAGAAGTTGATGCGTCTGATACAAAAACCGAATGTGAAGTATATTTCTGGAATGCAATGGCAGTTGCGTTCACGACTTTACCTACACTTACATCGCCATTAATTGCCAAAATTCCTTTACCATCAAAAATTGACATCCAATAATCACGAAAAAGCCTACCATATTCACTATCTGAGACACCTACCGAATTGGTGTCCGTATCGAATATCAGTGCATCACTCCAACTTGGTTTATATCCTTGTAAATCAAGAGTAGTGAGCTTTCCGCCAGCAGAATTAGCATCCGCCACAAAGGTCTGTGCTAAATTACCGCCATAGAAGGATGCGCCACCGTTTGACCGAAGGGAGGTTAAGACACTCGCCAAGCGAATTTGCTGTAATTTGCTTCCCTCGCTTTTGAACGACCCATCTGAATTTTTAAACAATTTTTCCAAATCGTTATCAAAATTAACCAATGAACTGGTCTTGAGCATGGCCATATGCTGTGCTCTAGACATATTTTCGCCGAAATTGGCATATTGTTCTGCATGGGATAAAAGGGCTGGCCAGCTTAATTTTCCATATCGAGCATGAAGGGCTGCAAAGCCTCTTAAATTTCCGGGGACACCGATATTACCGCCGGCTTTAGGAGTTCCAATATTAAACTTTAGATTTTCAATGGCCCCTTTTTCACGATTGTAAACTAAGCATTCACCGCCGCCGCCTATTGACCCTGCAATTGGATAAGTGACAGCCAATGTAAAATAAAGCGCTGTAGCGGCATCAGCGGCAGAGCCACCGGCCGATAGAATATCTTGGGCCACGAGTGTTGCCCGGGGCTCATCTGAAGCTGCTCCGCCTAATGGTCCTGTTACGCTATCGACAACACCAAGCTTTGTTTTAGAAGATTCACACGCACCCAAAAGAAGTAAACTTCCAGCCATTACAAAAGATGTTGCTCTCATCCATTGACGGGGACCGTTTCTCTTCTTAAATTTAGAGTCAAACAACGGGAACGGATTCTTGATAAAACGCATAATTGTATCTTTTTCAGCCATTATTTATATAATCCTGTCAATCCAGCTAGCGCATGCTAAAGGATCAGGCTTATCCTTCATTCGTGATGCGGAAATTGAACATACCCTGAGGTCCTACGCAACCCCCCTATTTACGGCGGCCGGACTTAATGCGAATGATATCTCAATTCACCTTGTTAATAACAAGACTTTGAATGCTTTTGTTGCTGGCGGCCAACGTATGTTTTTCTTCACCGGTTTGCTTGCACGTGTGGAGCATCCGGATCAGCTGAAGGGTGTTATCGCCCATGAAACAGGCCATATTGCTGGCGGACACCTTGCCCGGACCCAAAAAGCACTTGAAAATGCCACAACAAAAAGCATCATCGGTTATATTCTTGGGGCTGCAGCCATTGTTGCTGGTGGCGGTCAAGCCGGTCAGGCGATTATATTGGGCTCAAGCAGTGCCGCCCAGAAATCCTTTTTAAAATATAACAGATCACAAGAATCCTCTGCCGACCAAGCCGCAATGAAATATTTAGAGCAAGCTGGTGTGTCTGGTGTTGGCATGATCGAATTTCTAAATATTCTCGGCCAAGCAGATCAGATAAATTACGGCAAAGTTGACCCTTATTGGCGTAGTCATCCTATCAGTAATGAGCGAATTGCAGCCATAACAAGTACTGTTAATAATTCAATTTACAGAGATGTAAAAGAATCAGCACAGGATATTGCACGCCTTAAGCGATTGCAGGGAAAATTATACGGATTTACCCATACACTTGCCCAAACCCTAAAAAAATATCCGGAAACAGTTCGAACTGTCGAGGCGCGTTATGCTCGCGCCATCGCCTATTTTCGCTATCCAAAACTTGATAAAGCCAAACTAGAGATTGACAGCCTTCTAGCGGAATTTCCAAGAGATCCATATTTCCATGAATTAAAAGGGCAGGCCTTATACGAAAATGGCGAAATTTTGGAGGCTTTACCGTCTTTGGAAATTGCTGCGGATTATGCGCCTTATGAACCATTAATTCTTACTTTATATGGGACCGTCCTTTTAAGTACTGGTAATCCAGATGACGATAAAATGGCTGTTAAAGTTTTGCGGACGAGTCTAGCCTACGATCCAAATAATTCAAATTCTTGGAATCAATTGGCAATTGCCTATAGCCGTACTGGAGATATCGGAAATCTTGCCTTAGCAACTGCTGAGAGGTTTCTTCTTCGCGGAAAAATGGACAAAGCAATCTTTCATGCCAAGCGTGCGCAAGATAATATGGGTGCCGGGTCTCCCGGTTTTCTTCGTGCGGACGACATTATAACCATTGCAAGTCGTTTGCTAAAGAAACGCCACTAAATTCACAAGCTTGTGCTTTGAATATTAATAAAAACACTATAAATTCTCTTACAACAATTAGATTCTGGCCATACTTAGTTTCTGGAAAGACCACTTGATGAAAAAAGTCACTTTACGCGGCACTTTAAGCACCATTCTGGTTATTGCGCTCCTTAGCGTGGCCGGCTTATATACCGCGCGATACCTTGACTTCTCTAAAACAGAGGATGGACAATTTGGTGAAAAAGTTCGGGCGTATCTATTACAAAACCCACAGGTAATTCGGGAAGCCATTGAAGTTTTAACTGCCAACGAACAGAGAGACAAAGCGAACCAAAGTGCCGTGGCCTTATCATCGGCAATAAAAGAACTCGAAGAAGATGGATATAGTTATGTAGCCGGAAATCCAGATGGCGATGTGACCATAGTTGAATTTTTTGATTATCGTTGCGGCTATTGTAAAAGGTCTTTTCCAGATTTAATGAAAACCGTTGAGGATGACGGAAATGTACGGCTTGTTCTCAAGGAATTTCCAATTCTGGGTGAACAATCCATTTTAGCAGCTCAAGCCGTTATGGCATCGCAGTTACAAGGCAAATACGAACCGTTTCACAAAATTCTGATGCAAGCTCGTGGTGGACTAACAATGGATCGTATCAATGAATACGCAATGCAAGTTGGCATTGATACGGCTCGCCTTGTTGTCGATATGAAGTCAGATGAAATCAGAAACAACATTCGCAAAACATACACCCTTGCCAATGCTTTGGGGATTACAGGTACTCCTGCATTTGTTATTGGTGGGAAACTAGCCCCTGGAGCCATCCCTGCACAACGTATGAAAATGATGATTGCTGAGGCACGCAGCCAGAAAACGAGTTCTGTCGCTAATTAATACAGTCGCTGGCTGACAAAGCTATCTAGTGATGTCAGCCGCAGTCTTGCAGAGCGCTATCTCAAAAATTTGATCTTATAATCCTATGAGAGATCGTTGCTCCAGAATTTTTCGGCAAGAGAAATTCAAATTCCTGAAGATTTCCTCAATCGTTTAGACAGTCGTGATGATGAAATAGTTCCTAAACAGAAACTAGTCATCTAACTAAATATTTTTAATCATAGGCATTAAAACATGTTGACATGATACCATATGGTTTTATATTAACATAATACCAAACGGTATCGCATGGAGGTCTAATGGATACAGAAATTCAAAATACGTTCCGCGCCCTTGCGGATTCAACAAGGCGTGACATTCTGATGCATTTAAGTGCAAAAGAAATGACCATCGCCGAAGTGTCAGCGCATTTTGATATGACTAGAGCAGCCGTCAAAAAACACCTCGTCATACTGGAAGAAGGTCAACTGATTTCTGCCCGTCGTATTGGTCGTGAGACGTTAAATAAATTAGAGCCTGAAGGCCTTAAAACGGCCTTTAGCTGGATCAGCTATTTCAGCGAATTCTGGAATGTAAAACTTCAAAACCTACAATCTGCCATTGAAGAAGAAGGAAAATCAAAAAATGACTGATATTACAATCACAAAAACCGCTTTCTTTCAGGCGTCACGAGAAACCGTTTGGTCATTTCTTACAACAAAAGAGAAATTAGGAAAATGGTTTCACCCTGCTGAAAATGATCTAGTGGAAGGTGAGCCGTATTCGCTAATTGGTACAGCAAATGATGGTGCTAAAATGAAAATTTGTTGGGGTACGGTGCTGCAAATGAATTTTCCAGAGAAACTCGTATGGAGTTTCACCGTAAATGCACTGGAAGGCGTAATGACCACAGTTTCCTGGGATTTGGAAGAAGTAAATGGTGGTACTAAGCTCACTTTAACTCATAGCGGGCTGGATGCATCTGGAAGTGGATTGGAACTGATAACCATGCTGGATGCAGGATGGGACATGCATCTTGGAAAATTACGAGATGCTAATAAGTAATTGAAACACCGTCGCTAATTTAAATCGGGTTGTTCTATTGCGGTGAATATTTCTTTGGTCACGAGTGCTAATTGCAAAAATGTGTTCGAAGTAAATTTATTCACCGCACTACTTCGACAAATTGGCGAACTAACATCGTAAATTTTAATGCAATGGGATCCGCCCAAAACCAGGCAATTTTAACGTCATATCATCAAAATCAAAGCCAGTTGTAAGGCCAAACAAGTGAAATTCAATTCCTTGAACTGAGCTGTAGGAAAACCCACCATATCCAAACAAGGAAAACTGAAACCCATCCCCGCTAACAGGAGAACCAAGGATTTTTCCACCCGCGATATAATCTTTACCAATTGCCGTTGGTGGCAAATCCAGTTTCAAATCAGGAATCTGTCTTCCAATATGGGCAATGAAACTATTTGAATTAGGTCCCGGCCACAATCGGTATTCTTGTTTATGTGGGTAGTCAGCAATTAAAACTTTGATCTTGTTGATAATCGGCTCAGCTTCGTGCCCTCTAATATCAACGAGTAATGCAGGCTTGTTTCCAAACCAATAATTATCTGGGTATCCTCTGGAGATAGTTAAGGCTGATCCTCCGCTATAGGCTCGCCAACCAATCACTTCAAACCGAGTAAAGTTGGGAGCTCCTTTTTCCTTTATGGCGATCCATGTGTGAACCGCAAAGGTCCCTCGCCAGCCCCATGTCTTTGCGGCAAAAACCTGAATAACCGCAGGCTTGAAAAGAGCTGGCGAAGGGGATATGTAAGTTCTGTCACGTCTTGCCGTAGACCAACTCGCATTTGCCTTTCCAATGCTTGAGGCGTAGGACAATAGTTGCGGTGTTCCAAAAGGAACGAGCGCAACCAAAATTGTCCATACTAAAATTTTAATAATCCTCATTCCGGCGTCCTTAAGGACAAACATCAAGTGTCTTAAATCAAACCACTCAATGGTGAGCTTGCTTCAGCAAATTTCTTTCGTGGCATCCGGCCAGCCAAAAATGCCTGACGTCCAGCTGTTACAGCATCTTTCATGGCTCCAGCCATCAAAATTGGATTTGTTGCATGAGCAATTGCTGTGTTCATTAAAACACCATCACAACCAAGTTCCATGGCAATCGTCGCATCTGATGCCGTACCAACACCAGCATCCACAATTACAGGGACTTTTGCCTGATCCTTGATTATGCCAATGCCAACTGGATTTTGTATTCCAAGGCCCGACCCGATGGGAGCGCCAAGAGGCATGATCGCGACGCAACCCATATCTTCTAGTTGCTGGCACATGATAGGGTCATCCGAACAATAAACCATGACCTTAAATCCCTCGCTTATAAGGGTCTTTGCTGCGATCAGTGTTTCTTGCATGTTGGGGTATAAGGTTTTTTCGTGGCCCAGAACTTCTAATTTCACAAGATCCCAACCACCCGCTTCCCGCGCTAGGCGTAGGGTACGAAGAGCTTCGTCAGCGGTATAGCAAAAGGCTGTATTTGGAAGATATGTATATTTTTTAGGATCGACATAATCCACCAGCATCGGCTGGTTTTTGTCCGTAATATTAACGCGCCGGACTGCAACAGTCACCATATCAGCACCGGATGCTTCAATAGCAAGCTTCGTTTCTTCAAAATCTTTATATTTGCCTGTACCAACGATCAGTCGAGATTTGAACTTTTGGCCTGCAACCTCTATACCTTCTTCCACCACGTTTCCACCACCAATAAAATGAACAATTTCGAGTTTATCACCGTCCTGTAGGTTCGTTTTCCCATAGGTTGATCTTGGAACAATTTCAAGATTCCTTTCTATGGCAACCTTACCACCGGTCAATTCGAGTTTGACGAGTAATTCAGCGACAGTCAGAGAGGTTTCAAATTGTCTCTCTTCCCCATTTATCGTGAGGTTCATAGAATTTACCTTAATAATGCATCCAGAGCGTTGGCGAAATTTTGTGGGATTATGGTGCGGAGCGCGCGCGGTTGCAACCTTGATGGACCACTTTTTACTTACTTTCTTGGATTTTGTATTCAGTACTGCTTTATCATCGCCTAAAACTTCATTATAAGGGTGCTAACTACTTGATGGCTTAATGCCAATTTGGAGTGGAAATGGGAAAGTCAATTCTAATAGTCAACGGCCCGAACCTGAACATGCTTGGTAAGCGTGAGCCGGATATCTATGGCAAGACGACACTGCAAGATATTGAGAGCCTCTGTGCCCTACATGCAGGCAATAAGGATTGGTCTATTGAATTCATGCAAAGTAATCATGAAGGTGTAATGATCGATGCATTGCAAGCAGCGTTAGGCAGGCATGATGGCATTATCATCAATGCAGCTGCCTATACCCATACATCGGTAGCGCTGATGGATGCCATTAAGGCAACAGATCTGCCTTGCATTGAAGTTCACCTGTCTAATATTTTTTCACGTGAGGAATTTCGTCATAAAAGCTACATATCTTCCGTAGCAGCTGGAGTAATTTGCGGCTTCGGTGCTAAAGGATATACATTAGCGATGGATGCCCTTGCAGACAATTTTGATAAACACAAATGAAAAGTCGAACAACTATGAGTAAACTTGACATCGACAAAGACGTCATCAGAGAACTAGCCGAGATCATGAATGAAACCGGCCTCGCTGAAATTGAAGTAGAAAGTGGCAATAGCCGGCTACGTGTTTCTCGCAGCTCTTCTAATGTCTCGGTTGCTGCTCCGCAAATGATTGCGGCACCTGCAGCTGCCCCAGTTGCGGCGCCTGTTGAAACAACAATCGCCCCTGCGGCTGAAGCCGCCAGCCACCCAGGTGCCGTTAAATCGCCAATGGTTGGGACAGCATATTTGTCGCCTGAACCCGGCGCGCCTGTTTTCATTACTGTTGGATCTTCCGTTGCACAAGGCCAAACAATCCTGATTGTTGAAGCTATGAAAACAATGAACCCGATCCCTGCCCCTAAAGGCGGTAAAATTATCGAAATTCTTGTAGGCGATTCTGAGCCTGTTGAATTTGGTCAGCCTCTCGTCATTATTGAGTAAGCGAAAACAATCATGTTTGAAAAAATTCTCATAGCGAACCGCGGGGAAATTGCCCTTCGTATTCATCGTGCCTGCCGCGAGATGGGCATTCGTACCGTTGCGGTTCATTCAGAAGCTGATGCGGATGCAATGCATGTACGCCTTGCCGATGAGAGTGTCTGTATTGGCCCACCAAGCTCTACTGCAAGTTATCTGAATATTCCTTCTATCATGGCGGCTGCTGAAGTCACCAATGCAGATGGTATTCATCCCGGATATGGTTTTCTTTCCGAGAATGCCAAATTCGTTGATATCGTAACAGAGCATGGGATCAAATTCATTGGCCCGTCTGCCGATCACATTCGCCAAATGGGTGATAAGATCCAGGCAAAAAAGACCATGAAAGAATTTGGTGTACCTTGCGTACCTGGGTCTCCCGGTGAAGTCAAAACTATCGAAGATGCACAACAAATAGCGGCTGACATCGGTTATCCGGTGATTATCAAGGCATCCGCCGGTGGTGGCGGACGCGGAATGAAGGTGGCAAAAGATGCTGCCTCAATTTCTGAAGCCTTTTCTTCTGCCCGTGCTGAATCCCAACTCGCTTTTGGGGATAATGCGGTTTATATCGAAAAATATCTGACGACACCGCGCCATATCGAAATACAGGTGCTAGCAGATGGACAAGGAAATGTTGTTCATTTGGGAGAACGTGATTGTTCATTGCAACGCCGTCACCAAAAAGCGTTGGAGGAAACTCCTTCCCCTGCACTGAAAGCAGAACTTCGGGAAAAAATTGGTAAAACCGTAGCCGACGCTGTTCGAGACATGAATTATGAAGGTGTTGGCACCATAGAATTCTTGTTCGAGAATGATGAATTTTATTTTATTGAAATGAACACCCGCCTTCAAGTTGAACATCCTGTTACTGAAATGGTAACGGGCCTTGATTTGGTCTGCGAGCAAATCAAAGTTGCGGCGGGTCAAAAACTGACAATCACGCAAGAAGATGTTTCATTTTCTGGTCATTCAATTGAATGCCGTATAACAGCTGAAGACCCAGACACATTCGCGCCAAGTCCTGGCCGAGTATTGGATTTTCATGCTCCCGGTGGATTGGGTGTTCGTGTGGATTCTGGTCTTTATTCCGGATACAACGTGCCCCCCTACTACGATAGC
>Ga0209826_1000064_pt1 | contig 68707 bp, 65 predicted proteins | sample GOMGulsemesocosm_5_FD_184637 | JGI IMG/M metagenome (GOLD analysis project Ga0209826, IMG submission 184637) | Methane-oxidizing microbial communities from mesocosms in the Gulf of Mexico - GOM15C Gulf of Mexico (SPAdes) (version 2) | ecosystem: Environmental > Aquatic > Marine > Cold seeps...
TGCTGACTATGATTATTACAAAGATAAGCCGTCGACATCAGTAGGACTTGCAAAAATTTCAACACTTTTAAAGAATGCCCGCTCAGAAGTTAAGAACAGTATATTCATTGATAACGGTGATCTTATTCAAGGGAATCCACTTGGGGACTACATGGCCAAACGCCGTGGATTGAAAGAAGGCGAGATACACCCTGTATACAAGGCTATGAATCTTTTAAATTACGACGCGGCTAATCTTGGGAACCATGAATTTAATTATGGGTTGGACTTCCTGAAAAGAACAATAAACGGCGCCAATTTTCCCTATGTGAGTGCAAATACATTCCACGATGATGGAGATGATGACACAGCAAATGATAAACCTTATTTTACACCCTACATTATTTTGGATAGGACAGTCATAGACACAAATGGAAAATCCCACACAATCAAAGTTGGTGTAATTGGGTTCCTTCCCCCTCAAATCACACAATGGGACAAGGCAAATTTAGACGGTAAAATTGTCACTCATGACATTGTAGATACTGCACGAAAATATGTCCCCGAAATGAAAGCCAAAGGCGCAGACCTTGTTATTGCGGTCCCCCACTCTGGTTTATCTATTTCTACTCGTGCTGGCATGGATGAAAATGCCGCATATTACCTATCAGAAGTAGAAGATATCGATGCTATTTTGTTTGGTCACTCCCACACAGTTTTTCCGTCTAAAGCATATGATGGCCTAAAAGCTGTTGATACGGAAAAAGGCACCATTAATGGCGTTGCCGCTGTTATGCCGGGATTTTGGGGTAGCCATCTTGGGATAATTGATTTGACCCTTAACCGAAATACAAAGGGCAAATGGTCTGTCGCCGATAGCCAGAGCAGCACTCGCAGTATTTATAAACGAGAAGGGCGCAAAAAAATCTCTTTGGTTGACGCGGATCCTGCGATCCTTGCCGCTGTGAAGGAAGAGCACGAAGCAACCATCGCCTACATGCGTGAGGGAGTGGGAACGACAACAGCTCCTATTAACAGCTTCTTTGCGCTTGTCGCTGATGACCCTTCCATACAAATCGTCACTAATGCTCAAAAGTGGTATTTGGAAAAAATCCTTCAAGGAACCGAGTATGATAAGTATCCGGTTCTTTCGGCCGGTGCCCCTTTTAAAGCTGGCGGGCGCGGTGGGCCTGATTACTTCACAGATATTCCAAAAGGGAAGATAGCCCTGAAGAATGTGGCAGACCTTTATATTTATCCGAACACTTTAAGGGCTGTGCTGTTGACCGGTGCGCAAGTGAAACAATGGCTAGAAATGTCTGCGGGTCAGTTCAATCAGATTGATCCCAAAAAACTTGAGGCACAGGAGCTTATCAATACAAGTTTCCCAACTTACAACTACGATGTCATTGACGGTGTAAATTACAAAATCGATGTGACACAGCCTGCCAGATATTCAAAAAAAGGAGAGGTAGTCTCTCCTGATGCTCACCGCATAACCAATCTTGAGTTTAACGGAAAGCCAATAGACTTGGCTCAAAAATTTATTGTTGCGACCAATAACTACCGCGCTAGTGGAGGGGGTAATTTCCCAGGGCTGGATGGCTCCACAACAATTGTGGAGGCACCGGACGAAAATCGTACGGTTCTTGGCAATTACATTCTTACCTTGAAAAACATAAACCCCAGCGCCGATCAGAATTGGTCTTTTAAGACTATCAACGACAAAATTAACGTCACCTTTACAACGAGCCCTAGAGCAGAGAACGTGAAGGGACTAGCCCTACCCATCACAAAAGTAGGGATGACGGATGCTGGATTTACACGCTTTAAGTTGGATTTTTAGAGCATTACCAAATTTTATAAAGGGCCTTGCTTTGCATCGCCCTTTATATTGCTCAGAAATCAATTAGACTGAACTTTGAGCTAGTTTCAACCAAACGACAAATCGTTGATTTGAAGCTGTACTAACTGCGCCAAAAGGATAGCAAGTAACCATCATCAATGATTTCTCGCTTTCTCGATCTGGCACATAAATCTCATCAACTAAGACAACTTTTGTTCTTTCGACGAACCACTCTTCTGTTCCAACATCACCGACATCAAAAAGCACGACATCGTTAACCTTCATTTTTCTTAGAAAACTAAAATGCGTATCTCTGTGACCATATAGGACCGTGACCAACCCTGTTTGTTGAAGAACAGGACCAAAAGCCAAGTTCCTCATATTATCCCCTTGCAGGACATAACGATCCACATTCAGCTTAGGAATAGAAATTTTAGCCATTGGACTACTATCCGCCCAAGGCCAAGGCCGACGATCTAACCCTGTCTCCAATTTCTGTTCCCAAGCATATTTTATTAAGACAGGAGCCGCCCATGCTTTTGCCGCAAGAAGGCCCGCATGGGACAGTTGCCATAGCGCAATTACCAGCAGGATCAGAATGCAACCGAGCCCAAGTATTTTCTTCATTGCTCAATGCCCCTACTCCTGATAACCCAAGCAATAAAGACGCATAAAAAAAGCAGCCCCAAACCAGTCCATGTATATTGGACAATCGGAGAGGCTGTCTGTGGCCCGTTTATTTTTTTCCACGCCATTCCTGATGGAAGATTTCCACTGATTTTCATTTTCTTCAGAAAATCACTTCGAATACGTACCGGCGTATCATCTATGGCGACAAAACTAGTGTATGGGCTCATAACCTGATGCTCCAAAGCGACATCCAGGACCCTTGTTTTAACAATATCCGGATCCATGCCCCGCGCCAGCGAATCCGTTAAACTTTCTATTTTTTTATTTGCCCATAATTTTGAGATCCCCGCATTCCTTTGGAGAACTGCCAAGCTTAGTGAAATCTCTGTTTTCCCGTGGGACGGAGAAATACCTCTAATCACTGGGTTCTCAATTGCTGAATGATGACGGGTAATGAATATAAGAGGGCGATTACCGTATAAATCAGAGATTATTTTTGGATAAGTGTCAGCTGTTATTCCAAGTCCAATATTTATTTGCTCCAACGATGGCATGGACATATCTTCAAACAAATTCTCCAACTCTATTTTTGTCTTTCGCAGATCACTGATCTCAATATTCATACCTTTGCCAAATTCAGCAGATTTTCGCATAAACCATCCATTTGGCGCACTTCCAAGGCCCACCGTAAACAGTCTTGCATCCCCAAGTTTGGAGGCAACAAGTTCAAACATTTCTTCTTCATTTGAAATTGCCCCATCAGTGAGAAATAAAATCTGACGCTGATAGCCTTCCTCAGCCTTATCCTGCAGGGCACTTTTAAGTGCTGGATACATTTCAGTCCCATTATCAGCACTTAAGCGACGAACAAACTTCTTTGCGTCCGCAATATTTTCCATGTTGGCTAGTTGGCTATGCCCAAACAATCGGAAAAACTGGTCATTGAAAACAATAATGTCGAACCTATCAACAGGCTTTAGCAGATCAAGTGCAGACACCAATGCCAACTTCCCCTGTTCAATCGCTACCCCCTCCATCGATCCAGATACATCCATGATAAAAGTGATGTCACGGGGAATTTTATTAACAAGATTGCCTTTTTTAGGGGGGAGAACGAGACCTAAAGTATAAGTTACTTCGCCCTCGCTTTCTTGAAAGATAAGAGCGGTCGACTTATTTTCCTGCTCAAACTGCCACTGCAAAATAAAATCCCGATCCGCCGGAGCCGTTTTCCCTACCAATTCTATGAGAAGATCTTTTTCTGCATGCTTTGCGATCGTGACTTGATGGCTAGGGCTCTGAATATTCGCAATATTTAGCCCCTGCTTAATAATAATTTCGAATTTTGACAGATTATTCGTCCCCTTGCGTGAAGGATTCAAATTCCCTATCAAGTCGGGAAGTATTGCTTCCACAAAAGGCATTGTTTCTTCCGAAGGAGCGTAGCGAGGCGTTATCGCTTGCGGCATTCTCCAACTAAACTCTGCCCCTTTTTGATCAGCAACTGTTTGGAATGAAATCTCGACGGAGATTTTCTCACCAGGTTCAATATTTGCTACCGATGTTGAGAAAACATTAGGTCGGTACTGATTAAGTAGAGCCGCTCGTTTTCCCTCTGCTGCAGCTTTTATATACATAGTTTTTGCTTCAGATTTCTCCTGAATTTGAGAAATGATGCGTCGCTCTCCAATTTTCAAAGTCATGCTATCGACCACGGCGTCGTCAGGTAGAGGGAAATAATACACCCCTTCCATCCATTCCGATGTTGGATTGGTAAAGCGCTGGACAACAGTCGTGCGTACAATATGGCCTGAGATTACACTGCTTATTTTCGTGGATAACAGGCTCGCTGTAAAAGGAGTAATGGCCCTCTCATTATTCTCTCCAGACTTAATCTCCATGGGAAGGAGCAGAAGTTCTGACCCAATATTTTCTGCTCGCGCCGAGCTCATCCAAATGCCCATGAGCCCGAGAATATTGAAACACACCAGTAATCGTATTAAACCGCCCCATCCATACAAATACTTTTCCCAAAATCGTTTTTTAGGCAAAGCTTCTGACTGCAAATTTGGCAGTGTGTCCCGGTAGATCATTTCTTAACCCCGCTATTTGAACGGAATTATTGTGAAATTGAATTGAGGTTGTTCTTTATTGCAAAAAAGGTCTTATTGTGGAAATTTCAAGGCAAACACCTCTCAAAACATAAACTTAGCAATTTCAACTAGAGATGCTTTTCTGAAATTGAGAGGGTAATATCCCCATATTTCTTTTAAATTCTCTAGAAAAATGAGCCGCATCACTAAAGCCTGAAAGAAAGCCAACCGCTGTGAGGTTTTCTATTTTTTGAGTTATATAATATACAGCGCACTGACAACGCGCCGCCAAAATACAATCACCAAATGTCGTCCCTTCGTCTTTCAATCTACGCTGCAACGTTCGAGACGACAGTCCAAATGTATCAGCAACGATTTTCACTGTCCATTTGCAAACAGGATCGCTCGCTACGACCTCACCAATCTTGCCCGATATACGACCACTTCCTGTCGCTGTATAATTTCGAAACCTATTCGAAGTCTCTGTTGTGGAATACCGATCCTGAATAACCACTTTATCCCAACGTATGACAAACCGACTACATTCATTTGCAGGAATAAAAGCCTTTAGCACTTCTCCATTTTTAATGATATCAGTGCCATCCATACTCAGCGTCACATTTGCACAACCAAATTGGCTCAACATTCCTGTCATTAAACCGGCAATTAAGAGATTTTCATATCTCTCAGGTTTTCCAGTGGCTTTGGATATATGCGAAAGGGTTACCGTATTTTCATCCTTCTCGATGAGTTCAACTCGGTGTTTGGAATGAAAATAGCGTTGTAATTTAAAAAACCGTTCAAGTAATTCTGAAACGGACATCGCCTTTAACAACGCAAAGCTCAGCGGACTTTCGGGCATTCTTCGAATGTCAAAACCAGCCTGAACGATTGGTTCCGCTCCCCAATTTAAAAACACTTCCGCTAACAATTCACGCTTTAGAGAAAGTTGAATATGCGGTGCTTTTTGTGCACGAAATTCAATCAATCGATTAGGTAGCTGCTTCCAAATCCCCTGCCGTTCGAAAGAGCTAATAATCAATTGCATCAAAATACCGCTACTATAATCGACAGTTTTCATGAGTGAGCCTCCCCTTGATTAAAAGGCAAGCTCAATACAGGTTCACCCGTCAAACTGTGGATTGCATTTGTAATAGATGCGGTAGCCGACACGATTGCGGTCTCTCCTGCTCCCGTTGGCGCGGCCTCTTGGTTAGTCAATTTGAGATTAATTTCAGGAATATCTATAAAAGAGGTCCAATCATAATTATCAAAGTTAGTTGCGGATAATTGATTACCATCCAACGTCAATTTTTCATGTAATGCCATTCCTACCCCCCAAATAAGGTTCCCCTCAACCTGAGCCTTAACCAGATCAGGATTAACAACAAAACCACAATCATGAACCGACCACAGCTTACTTACCTTTATCGTTCCATCTTTCTGCCTGCATACTTCAGCTATGGTTGCAGAGTAGGACATCTCTTTATAAATGCCGCAGGCAACACCAAGCGCGCACTCACCCCGACCCCTATTATTTCCCCATTCTGCAAGCTCAGCAACTTGAATTAGAACATTATAAAGCCGCTTTTGTTCTTTTTTAAGAAGGGAAAGTCTAAATTTCAAAGGATCAATATTATTCTTTATTGCCAGTAAATTTATGGCTGTCTCAATCGCCCATGTATTTGGTGCGGCCCCAAGCCCGCGCCAGGGGCCCGTGTTAATTGGCAATCGAACATCTTCAAAGGCCACACGTTTCTTAGAAATTTCATAAGGTGGGATAGCACCTCTTGCTACGCCTTTATCGGCGATCACACTGGTCACCTTTTGAATCCACGAAGGTAGAAAAGCCGAACTGAAGATAACATGGCCTGATTTGAAGTTATGAGACCATTTATCAATCTTTCCTAAGTTATCTAAAGACGCTTGAATATGATGAACAGAAGGAGGTCGGTGATATCCACGGATAAACTCATCTTCCCGTCGCCATTGCAATTTAACGGGACGCCCTGCTATTTGAGAAAGTCGAGCGGCATCCCGCTCAATTCCGCTAGAAACCTTTCCGCCAAAACCGCCGCCAACCCGCATTCCATGAACCACAATTTGATTTTCACCGAGTGCAAATTCCTTCGACAAAGATTGATGCGTAAGTGATATATCCTGACTTCCCGTCCAAACCTGCAGGAAAGGGTCAGACTCCTTTTTAAAGTTTGCAACGGCTGTTCTTGGCTCCATAGATGCATGTGCTGCTAGCGGAATTTTAAGAGTTATATCCACGTCAAACGTCGTCTTTTCCCATTTCGCATCAAACAACACATGCTCACGCCCTTCTTCACTTGCCGGACTCGAGAAATCCATCAAGCTGTCCACATCAGGCGATGCAGGTTTTTTCTCAATCCAAGTCACCTCTAACAAGTCATCCGCTAAATCCAAAACACTCCTATTTTCCGCCAAAATCGCTAGCAAGCCGTCCTCTTGAACCAATCCCCAGTATCCAACGATTTTTCTTAATGCCTGATCTGAAACATTCGTTGCAATTGTATTGAGAGATAGCGGCGTTATCAGGCGCCCATACAGCATGTTTGGAAGAATGATATCATCGGCATACACAGCATGCCCCCCACTTACAATGGACGCTATTTCATGTTGCGATATACTCGTACCGACAATTCGCTTTTTGCCATGGGTATCGAAGCTCTTTGATTTCGCCATCTCAATTGTTTCAGGGTTTAAGACTAGTGCTGGACTAAGCAAGGACGTTAAGGAGAATTTCTCGCTCTTATCTGAAATGAGGAATGTTTCGTGAATTTTGAACTCACCCGCGTTCAAACCATATTGCCGAGCCGCACGGATATTGAGCTCATTATTGAGGGCCGCGGCAGTTTTAGCGATCAGTGGGCCAAAGACCATAATGGATTCTGAACCAACAGTGCCTTTTACCGCAGGCAGGCGATTGGAAATCGGGCTTAAGTAGGAAACCTGATCGATTGAGACATTCATCTCTTCTGCTACTATTTGTTTAATTGCAGTAGCAATCCCCTGCCCCATTTCAGTCCGCGGGCTTACAATCTCTATGATGCCCTCAGGACGAACACTAAGCCACAGAGAAGCATCCTCCGGTGTCGGTTCATCGCGATGAGGGATTGCGGGAAATGTGCATCCAGTAGCCAAGGCGCTAAGGCCGACGCTGGCCCAACCGAGACCAGATAAAAAACCACGACGAGATGCTGTCAGTTTATCCATTTGAGGCCTCCCGAGCTATAACAGTACGAGCTTCATCAACAGCAGCTTTTATGCGTTTTTGTGTCCCGCACCGACACCTCACACCATCCATTGCATCGTAAATTTCAGTTTTGCTTAATGCCGGACTTTGCTCAATAGCTGCAACGGCCGTCATAATTTGTCCGTTTTGACAATACCCACATTGAGGCACATTTTCATTTATCCATGCCTGCTGAACTGGGTGCAATTTCTCGTCAGTGGACAACCCTTCTAATGTGATGACTTGTTGACCATCCACATCCTTTAAAGTTAAGGAACAAGATCGTTGTACGTCTCCGTTCACATGAACTGAGCAAGCCCCGCATTCGCCAATACCACAGCCAAATTTAGGGCCAGTCAGATTGAAATGATCTCGCAGAACCCAAAGCAGCCTATAGTCATTTTGGCTGTCGGGAACTTCTACAATTTTATGATTTAGCTCAAATTTCATGGTACATCTCCCTCTGTTGATTAGAAGGTAGAGACGGAAACCAAGTTTTAATTGAACAATCGCGCCATAATTTTAACGAAGCGAATAATTGAGAATTTTATAAGCCAGTTTCGCCGCTAAAAAATCAGGAGCGTGGAACCCCTCTATCGGTGCCAATTCATTAATATCAGCACCAACGATAGTCCCGACTTCACTGGCAGACTTTATGATTTTCACAGCATCAGACCAGAAAAATCCACCCGGCTCCGGCGTTCCTGTGGCCGGCATTACGGCGCTATCAAAGCCGTCTAAATCAAATGTCAGGTAGATATTTCGTCCTTTAAGAGGGGCAACAATGTCAGCGACATCCCACTGCTCTCTATTCATCCCCCAATGAATTGTCATTCTATGGGAATTGGCGTCAAGAAAGGGTATTTCTTCTGCAGATATGTTCCGAATTCCTACCGATACGATTGGTAAAGTTGGGTGATCCAGAACCCGACGGATTGCCGCGGCATGTGAGAAATGCTCGCCTTCATATCCGTCCCGTAAATCCGCATGGGCATCAAAATGCAAAACGATCAGATCGTCAAATTTATCAAGAAATGGCCTGATTGCCCCAGGAGTTATTGAATGCTCTCCCCCAAAAACAAGTGGGAATTTTCCCGTCTCTAAAACTTGCTCAATTTTTTGCTCTAAAACATCCAGTGCCGCGGGAATATCCGCCCCATCAACGACTTCTTCTCGCAGTGTAACAACACCGTATTGCCGAAAGGGTTCACACCAAAATTCTTCATCAAATAATTCCACCTGATGGCTCGCCTTGATCATGGCTGCAGGTCCAAGCGCCGTGCCTCCACCATAACTGACCGATCCTTCAAGGCCATAGGGAATTACCACTGCAGATGCGTCTTCAAAAGAAACGGCATCTTCCTCTGTTAGCCCTAAAAACCCTTGCTCTGACGGTAAAATTTTCACTTATGGTACCTTATGCGCTTATTTCTGGAAGAGTTTGGAAAACTCCCGCCGCGGACGGGTTTTCCAAGCGCCTCGATGATAGGCATCTGATGCTAAAAGTGGGATCACGGAAGTCGCTTCCGCATAAACCATTTGCTCCCACACTGTATCCACTTTACCCCAACTAGCAGCTTCTTTTAGAGTCGATGATGAACAAGCGCCGTCGCGTACGTCAGCCACTGTAATTTGCACCGCGTATTTATGCATATCAACTTCTTTGCCTAAAATCTCTGCGCAAACGACAGTATCTTGAACAAAGTTTTTAGGGACGCCGCCACCAACCATTAGTAATCCACTTGTACCAGAGGCAATCTTAATTTCTGTCAGCTCCCTAAAATCAGCGACACTATCGATTGTCAGATACCCATCCGGGTTTTCCACTTGATGCTTCACTAAGCCAAATCCTGCGGAGCAATCAGAGAAGGCTGGAACAAAAATAGGGACGTTATGATCAAAGCAGGTCTCAATCAACGAGCCTTTTTTGACTGAATTTTCTTTAAGCCAGCGGCCCATTTCCCAAATAAACTCGCGGGATGAATAAGGGCGATGCTCTAGACTGTCAGCAATTACCTTTACAGCTTCATCACAAGCCTGCAATTGAGTTTCATCAATATAAGTGTCGTAAATACGATCGATATACAATTCGCGCAGTTTCTTATCATCGGCGAAGACATCCCCTTGATAATGCCTAAATCCAAGGGCTTCGAAGAAATCCATATCGACGATCGAGGCACCGGTAGAGACGATGGCGTCAACCATTCCAGCTTCCACCATATCGCGATAAACATGCATGCAGCCACCGGCTGATGTAGATCCTGCAAGAGACAGAATGACAGTGCAATCAGGATCTTCTACAGCCATATTAAAAATCTTGGTCGCACGGGCCAGATCTCGAGATGTGAAAGCCATTTTGTCCATGGCCTCAATAATCGGGCGGGCATCAAAGGACTTAATGTCGATATGTTCAACAGTTTTTGAAAGCAATTGCTCTTTTTCAATATCGAAAGGCGTTTTCGTCATTTTTTGTTCCATAGAATTTTCTCATCATCGAAAAAACCAACTACTTTTGTTAGCCTTTAACAGACACAATTGTTTCTGAATAAAAACCATTAAAACGAGTCTGCATTGCGAAACCGTACGCCCCTAGATTTTTAAAAAGGATCCAGTCCCCTTCCTCAATATCATCGGGAAGCTCAAAAGGGCCTTCCATCACATCAAGGCTATCACATGTGGGGCCAAATAATTTAAAAGGGATTTTTTTAAGGGAAGATCGAATTTTATCCTGTAGCGGGATTACTTCTAATGGATAAGACCAGCCGGGAACACCCGCATCGAACAATGCGCCATAGGTTCCATCATTGATGTATAGGTTTTTCCCTTTTCGCATTTCCACGCGTACAGCAACCGCCCCTGCCTCACCTACAAGCGCGCGGCCGGGTTCACACAGGATTTCTTTATCGGCAAGATTGCAAGCATCTAATGCTTTATGAATAGCACTAAAATATTCATTAAGGCTGACAGGTACCATGTCCGGGTATGACACTGGAAACCCGCCCCCAACGTCAAGTTTTTGAACGTTGACGCCAGAAACTTTAATCATCTCAGCAACATTCTCGATAGCCACGCAATAGGCTTCAGGGTCCATACATTGCGAACCCACATGAAAAGTAACCCCAAGGGTACTGGCAGATTGATCTGCACGCTGCAATAGAAGCGGTGCTTCTTGCATGCTAGCGCCAAATTTACCGCTTAATGGATGAGCCGCATTTGTTTGCTCAACCCGCACCCGCAGAAACAATGACAAATCATCAGCACCGTCCGTCTCACTTTCGATTTTCCGAAGTTCTTCCAAGCTGTCGAATGCGAAATTTCGAACGCCTAATTCATAAGATCTTCGAATAGCTTTACGGCTTTTTATAGGATGCATAAAGAACAGCTCAGCATCCGGTAAAATTTCTGACAGATATTCCACTTCCCGAAGGGATGCCATTTCGAATTTATGTACCCCCAATTGCCAAAGAAACTTTAGGAGAGGTTCATTTGGATTAGCCTTCATCGCATAAAGGCAATCTCCTTGAAAACCATCCAAAAACAACTGCACCTGTTGTGACAATTTTTGAGCATAAATTATGTGGACAGCATCATTACTATCTTCAGCAGTAATCGCATCGGCTTCGCACTCATAGTGACTTACGCCTATGAGGGGGCCATTTTTTTGACTTGATGATAATGCATCAAATATTGTTAACTGCCGCATTTCGACAATCCTATTCGAAAAACAGTATGCGACTTAAGCCGCATCAATTTATACAAAAAGGGATAAAACTGCTCAGACTTTTGGACCATGCCAGCAAACCCCCAGTTAATCCAGCCAGTTTTAGCCTGACACCTTAAAAGGACCATTTGCGTCGTTGCCCGGACTGCCCAGATAAATCAGGACAAAAGTGTCGTGGCACGTGCGCTTGACTTTCGTTGAACAAATGCGCTGATTCAGTTTTAAAAGCAAGTGCTTTTTTACGTGTCGTTAGTTTTGCAATTCAAAGCGCTTTTCAGGCAACCGAATTTCTACAATTGTCCCGTTTTTCTCTTTACTTTCAATGCGCAGCTCACCGTCATGAAGCTCTACTATAGATTTGGAAAGTGGCAGTCCAAGCCCCGTCCCTTCGATAGAACTATTTGCTGAATGGTTAGTGCGCCCAAAAGGGCGCATGGCTTGATCAAGCTCCATTGCCTTGATTCCATAGCCATTATCTTCAATTGTAATGCTCAAATACTGCCCAGAATTTGTTTCAACCGATACACTCACTTGCCCGCCTTCAGGCGTAAATTTAATGGCATTATTGACGAGATTGATCATAACTTGTTTGATTTTCCTCTCGTCCCCAAAAAGCGTCAAATGCTTGCCTTCATTCATATTTAGGGCAATTGATTTTTCGTCTGCCTGGCTTTTCAGCATGACTTCAGTCCAGGACATCACTTCCCCAAAATTCATGTATTTTTCAATCAGATCATATTTTCCTGATTCTAGAAGAGAGAGGTCTAGAATATCGTTAATCAATGACAATAAATGTTGGCCAGAAGAATAAATATTCTCAGAGTATTCCTTATATTTATCATGTTTTATTGGCCCAAAAATCTCTTTTGACATAACTTCAGAAAATCCAATAATTGCATTTAGTGGCGTTCTGAACTCATGGCTCATGTTAGCCAAAAACATCGATTTTGATTTTGTTCCTTCTTCTGCTTTTATTTTAGCGACAATTAGTTCTAGCTCGGCCATATGTTGGACCGTAATGTCCTGAATTGTCCCCATAATCAAAGATGGCTTTCCTTCAGTATCAAGCTGAATTCGACCTAACTCACGAACAGTAATAATTTGAGAGTTCGGCCGGATGATCCGATACTCCACCTGATAATCTTCGCCCTTTTCTGACGCCCATTTGACCACCGAAAGCATTCTTTGCATATCATCAGGGTGTACGCGTGCCAGATAGGCTTCTCTTGAGCACACACCCTCATCAGGGTCATATCCCAATATCCTTGAGGTTTCAGAAGACCAATCATAGATAGTTCCTTTGAAATCGTGAATCCAGTTACCGATATGTGCCACCGACTGGGCTTCTTCAAATCTTTCATTGAGATGACGCAGAGCTTTTTCACGCTCTCTCAATTGAGTTATATCCGAACGAATAGCGACGGTACCACCAGACACGGTCTTAAATTCAGAAAGTCGGTAAATACGTCCGTCTTCAAAGACTTGTTCCTTTGTTCCCTTCGGTAGCCGATGCTCTTCCAGCCGATTTTGGATCCATTTTTCAGCATCCCCATTGCTATCAAAGAAACCTGGAGAGGAGGCCTGATGACGAATAAGTTCTTCGAATCCAATGCCCGGTTTTAAAACCTTTGCGACGGAAGGAAAAAGTTCCAAATATTGATTATTAAAAGCAACCAGTCTGTCATCGACATCGAAAATGATGAAGGCATCTGATATGGATTCCAATGCTTCCACAAGAATTTTTTCAGCTTTCTCAGTTTGAGTTTTAGCCGCGGTCAAATCCTTCGCCTGTGCAAGCAACTGATCTTCTGTTTCTTGTCGAAGCCAATTTTCAGCCAGTAAATGCGCTATTGCTGGAAGAAATCCTTTCATCCCAAAAACGATGATTATTAATCCGGGTAAATAACCAAAAACTCGCCAGATTTCGATAATTTCATCATCGGAGATCACAAAGGGCAATAAATGATTGGGGCCAATAATCAGAAAATCTATAAAGGCCGTCAGACTTACAAGGCCAAGACCGACGACCAGAGTAGAATATCCTGGAAAAAGAGGTGCTAATTCGGATTTGTGAGAGCTAGTGTATATAAACGATATAAACAGGCAGGAGAATAAAACGAACTCACCAATTACCATAACAAACTAACCTGCCCCGTTGTATTCAGATAAATTAGACTAAACGCGCTTAATTCGACTAGAAAATTCATTCCAGCAGAGTTTGAATTTGTCCCACATCCATAAAACCCAAGGCAAGAGATGGAAGCCCTGTAAATACTGGCTATTTTGATAGTGAAAAAGTATTGCTGATAGGTTAATTTTTCGGCACAATTTTCGGATAAATCACATAATATTCCTTCAACTACCAATTAGGGTGGGTCAAATTTTTCCGCGATATTTTGTGGACTAATCAGATCATTTCAGCATCCTTCACTCAATAGCATGACAAGCGACTTGTGATTTTCCAATAGACCTCAAAATAGGCTGCTCAGTGATACACCGCCGCGTCGCAAAAGGGCATCTGGGGTGAAACGTGCACCCGGTCGGTGGATTTATCGGATTAGGAACTTCCCCTTCAAGAGGTGCCCGAGACTTTTTCCCCTTTAAGTCAGGGATAGTTTCCAAAAGAAGTTTTGTATAAGGATGTAACGGATTTTTGAAAAGTTCAGATTTAGGCGTAATTTCGCACAATCGCCCCAAATACATTACACCAATATGATCTGACATATGGTCAATAACCGCAAGGTCATGACTAATAAAAAGATATGTCAATCCAAGAGTTTCCTGTAGATGAGACATTAAGTTCAAAATTTGCGCTTGAACCGAAACATCCAATGCAGATGTTGGCTCATCACAAATCAGGAAATCAGGTTTGCTGGACAAAGCACGGGCAATGGAAATTCTCTGCCTTTGTCCTCCCGAAAATTCATGTGGAAATTTCGTCCCATCGTCGGGCGATAACCCTACTTGTTCGAGAAGGTTATCTACCTGATATTTTTCATCCTTTTCATCTTTAGCCAAACCAAAAGCCCGAATGGGTTCGGCTATGATACTGTGAACACGCCATCTAGGATCAAGGCTCGCATAGGGGTCCTGAAAAATCATTTGAACGGCGCGGGAGGTATTTTTTAATTGCTCACGCTTAGCTGGCCTCTGCGTTGCGCCACTATTTACATGGATTTCTCCCGAAGTCGGAGTGTAAAGCCCAGCCACCGATCTTGCTACTGTCGATTTACCGCAGCCGGATTCTCCAACCAAAGAGAAAGTCTGCCCCTTTGCAATCGAAAAAGTCAAACCGTCCACAGCCTTCAATACGGCTTTAGGCAATCTTTTCAAGGCCCGCGTTACGAATGGGGAAGAGACATCAAAATGTATTTTCAGACTCTGAACATCCAACATTAAATTCTCATGCATATTCGTTTTCTTCCTGAAAAAGCCAACAAGCAGCTTGCCTGTTCTCTTCTGGTACTGATGACAGAGCGGGAATTTTTGTTTTGCAAATTTCGCTAGATTTAGTGCATCGGGATTCAAACGCGCATCCGAGTGGGCGAGTATTCAAACGGGGCATTGAACCGGGAATATTTGGAAGTTTCTTTAAATTTTGCCCAATTTGGGGAATGGACCCCATCAAACCCACAGTATAAGGATGCTTTGGCTCATCGATTACCTTACGAACATCACCAACCTCTGCTAATCGCCCAGAATACATAACGGCAACCCGATCAGCAGCTTCTGCAATGACCCCCATGTCATGAGTGACGAGCATCATGGCAACGCCCTTCTCTTTTGCCAATTTCTTTAACAAAGCAATTATCTGCGCTTGGACTGAGACATCCAGTGCTGTGGTGGGCTCATCGGCAATTATCACACTTGGGTCACAACACAGCGCCAGAGCAATCACCACTCGCTGTCGCATTCCTCCAGAGAATTCATGAGGAAAAGCATTCAAACGCATTTCTGGCGCCGGTATTCCTACTTCGTGCAAGAGTGATATCGCTTTATCTTTGGCTTGTGCAGGGGAGAGCTTCATATGTGTTAATATGGTCTCTGTAAGCTGCCGCCCGATTGTATATAACGGGTTCAAACTGGTGAGGGGATCTTGAAAAATAACACCAATTTGATCCCCTCTAATTTGACGCATTTCATTTTCCGGCAAATGCGTAATGTCTCTTCCCTGCAAAAAGACCTGCCCCCCGGCAACTTCCCCTGGTGGCTCCAACAATCCAACGACAGCAGCCCCTGTAAGGGATTTTCCAGCACCAGATTCACCAACAACACCTAATATCTCCCCCGCGTCGATGGACAGAGACACTTCATCGACAGCCGTCAATACGCCTCTTCGGGTGGGAAATTCGACTTTTAAATTTATCACTTCCAGAACAGCCATAGCCCTACCTTAATTTTGGATTAAATGTATCTCGCAACCAGTCGCCTATCAGATTGACAGACAGAACAAGCAGGACGAGGGCAAAGGCCGGGAAAAAAGTAATCCACCATTCTCCTGAGAATATAAAATCATTACCAATGCGGATTAACGTCCCAAGGGATGGCGCTGTGGGCGGAACCCCCACTCCTAAAAACGAGAGCGTTGCTTCAATGATAATGGCGACAGCAACCCCGATGGTTGCCACAATCAATGTCGGTCCAAAAACATTGGGCACGATATGCCGAATTAGTATGAGATGTGTCGGCGTTTGGATAAGTCGAGCTGCAGCGATATAGTCCTTTTTTCTTTCCACCATGGCGCCGCTTCGGCTTATTCTTGCATATTGAGGCCAACTGGCAATACCGATCGAGACTATCAAAACAGGAATAGCAACAACTTCATGTAAACTATGAGTAAAGACAGTTCTTGCCACCCCATCAATCATTAAGGCGATCAGAATAGGGGGAATAGTGAGCTGAACATCAGCAATACGCATAATCGCCGTGTCAACTATTCCACCAAAATATCCCGCTATAATTCCAAGGGGGATGCCAATTGAAATAGATAGGACGACACTCAGCAATCCAACAGTCAACGATACTTGAGTTCCATACAAAATTGCAGCGAGTATATCTCTCCCCTGCCCATCTGTGCCTAAAAAATGTGCCACTTCCCCATTAGGGGACCAGGCCGGTGGGATAAAACCATCCATCAAATCAAGGCTTTCCGGATCAAAGGGGGTATATGAAGTGATGATCGGAGCGCCGAATGACAATATAAAAAAGCATAGCGTTACAAAGGCTGCAATAATCGCTGTTGGTGAATGTAGGAAACTGTAGGTGACATCGTGATCCAGAAGGCTAGCCCACTTTTTCCCAAAGCTTATAGAAGTCATTGATGCCCCCCCTTAAGATCAGAGCGAAGACGAGGATCAACAACAAAGTAGAGAAGGTCCACGATCAAGTTGATAGCGACAAAGAACAAGGCAACAAGAACAAGATACGCTGACATAACAGGGACATCTGCAAATTGAACACCTTGAATGAACAAACTTCCCATACCAGGCCATTGGAAAACGGTCTCGGTTATGATTGAAAATGCAATAAGAGAGCCCACTTGCAATCCCGTCACCGTTATTACTGGAATTAAAGTATTCTTCAGAGCGTGGCCAAAATTTATATCCCGCTTTTTAAGACCTCTCGCACGGGCGAATTTTATAAAGTCAGTCCGAAGTACTTCCAGCATCTCTGACCGGATAATTCGCAAAATCAAAGTCATTTGATATAAGGCAAGTGTTATGGCAGGCAAAATCAACGCTTTCCAGCCACTTAATGTCGCAAACCCAGTTCTCCACCCCCCAAGGTCAACTACTTCACCACGCCCGAATGAGGGAAGCCAATTTAGGGATACAGCAAATATGTAAATCAACAAGATACCAATCACAAAGGTCGGGAGGGAAACGCCCAGAAGTGATCCGGTCAGAATAAATTTGCTGAACCAGCTTTCGGGCTTCAATCCCGTTACAAGTCCGCCCAAAACTCCCAAGGTGGTCGCAATAACTGCAGATAGAAAAACTAATTCCAGGGTTGCAGGCATGCGCTCAGCTATCAGTTCATCCACGGGTCGCTGCAACCGATAGGAAATACCAAATTTCCCTTGAACCGCATCAGCAAGGAAACGACCGAATTTGACAATGAAAGGATCGTTTAATCCCAGCCGCTCTCGCAAGTCATCCATTTCAGCATGACTGGTCTCTTGCCCAACCATATTACTGATAGGATCTCCAACAAAATTGAACAGAAAAAAGCTGAGCAATGCGACAAAAAGCATGACCAAGACAGACTGAAACAAGCGTTTAATTGTGAAACTTATCATGATTTTCACTCAAACATTAAAACCGGACTCGGCTTCCCGGGTCCGGTTGAGGAGATGTGATTACTTAAGTTGAGCCCAGTAAAACCTGGGCATATTATTTGGCTCGATTGGAATCGTCAGATTTTTAGAAGCCCCCCATGCAATCACTTGATGATGAAGAGGCACATATGGAAGATCAGCGTTCACATTGGCCCAAATTTCACTGATAATGGCATTTCGTTTCGAAGGATCTACCACGCCGCGAATTTGCTCGATTTTTTCGTCGGTTTGAACCGCCCCATACCCAGAGCCATTCCACGAACCGCCAGAGTGAACAAGATAGTCAAAAATGAAGCCTGAATCTAAAGTGGGAATTCCCCAGCCCAACATATAAAAATCAGATTTACGGCCTGTAATAAGAGGGAAATGTTGAGTTTTTGGTTGAGCATTCAACTGAGTGGTAATCCCAATTTTTGCGAGCATCCCAACGGTTGCCTGGCAAATGGCTTCGTCATTTTGATAACGGTTGTTTGGACAATCTAGTTGGACACTAAAGCCCTTTGGATATCCAGCATCACTCAACAATGCTTTCGCTTTTTCGACGGAATAAGGAAGTCGATTTTCGTCTACAGACGCCTTATATCCGTTCACAGAGGGCTGAATTAACATACCGGCAGGTATAGACATGTTCCGCATCACGACTTTCTGGATAGCCTTAATATTAATCGCGTGATAAATCGCTTTTCGAACGCGGAGGTCTTTAAACGGATTTTTCCCCTTAACATTGGATGATCGCAATTCATCAGATTTCACATCGAAACCATAGAAAATTGTCCTAATTTGAGGGGTCTTCATAACTTGAAGATCCTCATGAGATTTAATGCGCTCCAAGTCCTGGACGGGCATATCCGTCAGTAAATCAACTTCACCTGACAATAATGCTGCGACCCGTGTGGCTGCATTCTTGATGGGAGTCCAAACCACTTTATCTACATTAGATTTGTGAGCTGCATGCCCCCACCAATTTTCATTGCGACGGAATATGGTTTTTACATCTGGTTCCCGCGCTTGCAAAGAGAAAGCCCCGGTTCCGTTCACATGGCGAACAGCATAGGTTTCTTCCTCTTCTTTAAAATCCTGAGGTACAGTTACGTTGTGTTTTTCGGACCATTCCTTATCCATAACAAACACATTAATCAGCTGATCCAGAAGAACCGGGTTTGGCTTTTCTGTAATAAGTTGAACGGTGTAATCATCAATCTTCTTCACCTCAACAATGGTATTAACGTAGCCTTTCATCTGCGATGTGGCGGCCTTCGTGCGCTCGATTGTGAAGACCACATCATCGGCGTTGAAAATATTTCCGTTGTGAAAAGTCACTCCTTTGCGCAGTTTAAATTCCCAGGTATTTTCGTCTACTGACTTCCAGCTTACGGCAAGGGCCGGAACTTTCTCCATTTTCGGATTACGCATCACCAATCCATCGTAAAGTTGGCTGGCTACCATAATAGATGTTTGCGCATTAAGTGCGTGAGGATCCAAAGTCGCTGCATCTGCTACACTTGTGTAACGTAGTATTTTTTCGGCATAGACCGGCGATGCAACACCCATTGCAACGGCAGTCAAAACAGAGCTCGTTAAAGCTAAGTGTTTTATTCTATTGAACATAATACCTCCAGTTGAATTTCTGCAGGTTCCCCATGGAACAATCAGGAACCTTATTAGTCGCGCCAATTCCTAAATTTGTGCCATTTAGGCATCTGATGGCGTCATGGAGGGATGTTGACATTTTCCAGTAAAATGAAAAAATAGTTTATTAAGATAAACATTATAGATAAATCAGATGAATGTATCCCTTCGGGTTATGCGCTACTTCGCCACGGCTGCGTATTTACAAAGCCTCTCTAGAGCAGCTATAGAGCTTAATATTTCGCAATCCGCAATTAGTGCGGCGATTGATAACCTCGAAGCGGAATTGGGGTTTAAGCTTTTATTCCGCAAAAGATCTCAAGGTATTTCCCTGACAGCTGCGGGCCACAGTACCTTGGTAAAAATTCAATCGATTTTGGATCAAGTTGATAATTTCCAAAATGAGATCACAAGTCTAGGGAATGAAATATCTGGCGAGCTTCATGTTGGTTGTTTTTCTGCCATCGCGCCAATTGTTCTCACGCCAATATTGAAAGGACTTGGGAAGGACCATCCTTCAATAAATGTCATCCTTTCAGATGGAAATGCACTCCATATTTTCGATAGCATCCATCGGGGAGAGGTTGACGTTGGAATAAGCTATGACGAGGCCGATTTAAGTGACGGACTGACAGTAAAAACCCTTGCGATAGTACCGCCCCACGTAATTATTCCAGCAAATCACCCTTTTGCCAGATTGGATGAAATACCAATTTCAATTTTAGCGGACCAACCCTTGATTTTACTGGATATGCCTAGCTCTACCCAATATTACACGTCCCTTTTTGAAACAACGGGTATTGCCCCACATTTTGCTTATAAAACAGCAAATTTTGATATGGTGAGAAGCTTGGTCGCAGCTGGCCTTGGGCTCGCAATTTTACAAACCCGATCCCCATCAGACGCTACACATTTTGGATCCCCTGTCATATGTAAACCCCTTACAGGGAAATTCAGAAAATCACGCTTGGTAATTGCCTATAATGAATTCAGCATAAATCGTCGGGCCGTAAAAACATTTGTAGAATATGCTGAAAGTTATTTCCGGTCCTCGATCTCGCAACAGATTATTGTATCGTCGAATAAAGAGCGCCTAAATCGGGACGTTACTCTCTAAATAAGTATAGCCGCTGCAAAAAATACTTTTGCATCACCGGTTTTTCTATAAGCTGCTCCCTGCATATAACAACAACAACCAGATTAAGGATGCATATGTTAAATATCGTTGCAATTATTACAACAAAACCGGGCATGCGCGAAGAAGTTTTAAATGCTTTCAATGCAAATGTTCCAGCCGTTCTTGCAGAAGATGGCTGCATTGAATATGCAGCAGCAGTAGATGCGGAAGGTATGGGAGGCTTTCAAGCGAAACTTGGTGAAGATACCTTTGCCGTTATTGAAAAATGGGAAAGCAAAGAAGCGCTCATGGCCCACGCTGTCTCAGACCATATGAAAGCTTACGGAAAACAGACAAAAGATATGGTAGCTGACAAAGCTATTCACATTCTGACTACGACTTAATTTTGGTGTTGCAGCACGGTGAACACGTCCAATTACCGTGCTGCCAGACATTCGATGTCACCAGATTGAAAAACATCAAAACAAGAAATCACATGATCTCGAACTGCTTTTCCAACTGGATTTAAATTGGGCTGGGTTTTCAATCGAATTTGGTAACGGCCCAAATCAGCTTGGCCAAATTCGTCGCCTAGCATGACCAATGGCGGCTCTAAAAAGGATTTAGGCGATACAGCAATTGCCAGATCCGCAAGAATTGCCGATTTCTGAGCTAAAGTGTAAGCACTTTTATAAGCAATTCTGTATGGCTTCCCCATTTCCTGCAGAGATTTCACCGCGAGATCCCTCCAAACGCAACCTTGATCCCACATTGAAACCGGAACCGGGTTTCGTTGGTAAGCACATCCCCCTTTTTTACCCACCCATACTAATGGTTCTTCCAAAACAATCTGCTCGTTAGCCTCAATCGGTCGATCCAGAGCCGTAGTAATAAGAGTAACGTCTAACTCCCCTGTTTCCATGCGATCCAGCAACGACTGAGTGGAATCTATAATCACATCAACGGCCACATGCGGGTGAGTTTCAGAAAATTTCTGTAATATAATAGGAAGAAGCCGACTTCCATAATCTTCCGGGGAGCCTAAACGAACGGTCCCGTTCATTTCGGGCACTAACAGTTTCGACAAGACCTCATTGTTCATCATCAATATGCGACGGGCATACCCAAGCAACAGCTCCCCTTCTTGTGTTAAAGTCACGGAGCGTGCGTCCCGCATAAAAAGAGAACAATTGAGAACTTCTTCCAATTTTTTTATCTGCATGGAGACAGCAGAAGGAGTTCTATGAACCTTTTTCGCAGCTCTTGAAAAATTGCCCAGATCAGAGATGGCCACAAAAGTTCTCAAAAATTCCATATCCAAAATTGGCAGGGATGCCTCCCCTTTTTGCGGCACTTGAATATTCATTACTCACCATCATCAAAATAATTGAACATAACCATCAAATCTATTCGTTTGATTGAACCATAAAAACCCATAAATGTCTAGAACAAGAAAGAAAAGCCAACACCAAGCTCGAAAAGGAGAGATCACATGGCTGTTTCGAAATCAAACGAACAAAGCAATCTAAACAGAAATTCCGGTATCGTCTTTGGCCTTGCGGCAACTGCCTGGAACCAGTTTGGGGATTACCTTCAGCGAAAACACCAAGCGCGGAAAAACAAGAGAACCTATCAACGCCTGCTGGAAAACGACGACTATCTGCTCCGCGACATCGGCTTAAGTCGGAGAATTGTTCATCAAATGAAACAATCTTCGACAAATAGCGATACTGAACTGGAATTGCAAAAAATTCGAGCGACTGCTGGTCGGTACCTTTAGTCAAAGAAGAGACTAGCTTTCTCAGTGTACCAAATATGCGCGGTGGATCTAAGTGATCATCCAAATTCACCTCACGGCCTTATAATTCCTTAATTAAGTAGCAAAGAGTTCAACCGCGCATACCCTCGAATGTATCGATCCATCTGCACGAAAATAGATTTCTTGGTTAAATCAAATAAACACGAAATTAGTAAATATCAAAACATTACAATATACAAAAACATACTATGAGGCGATGTGCATCAGCTTCGCGACATCGATCTAACATTCACAAATTATTGTGCTCGGCAGTCTCAAATTGACATTAGTTCAACATAGCAGTCTAATCGGCTTAAAAAGGATATATCCTGATGACTGCCCCAAAAATCCTGATCGAGAAAAATGGTCCTGTTACAACTATTATTATGAACCGCCCTGAGGTCAAAAATGCACTGGATCAGGAAGCCTCTGATTTGCTTAGTCAGGCTCTCCAGAATTTTGATGCAGACGAGAGTCAGAAAGTGGCTGTCATAACAGGTGCGGATGGCGCATTTTGTGCCGGTGCCGATTTAAAAGAGGCCTCATCTCGCATCGATTACAAAGCATGGGCAGGCCATCCAGAAGGCCCACTGCACAAACCTTTATCCAAACCAATTATTGCAGCAATTGCAGGGCATGCCGTTGCTGGCGGTTTAGGTATTGCGCTTTATTGTGATATTCGCATAGCAGAAGAGACAGCAGTTTTCGGAATCTTCTGTCGTCGCTGGGGCGTCCCAATGAGTGATGGAACACCAACACGCCTTCCCCGTGTTATCGGCGTTGGTCCCGCAATGGATATGATGCTAACAGGGAAAGCCGTAACAGCGCACGAGGCTTTGAAAATAGGCCTTATCACCCGGATTACAAAAGAAGGAGGCGCCAGAGCAGAGGCTGAGAAACTTGCTTTGCAAATCGCTGAATTCCCTCCCATTGCTATGTTATCTGATCGTCACGCTATATATTTTCAAGAAGGATGCTCGGAAGAGACTGCTATTGCCGAAGAATGGAGATCAGCTCAAGAGGCTCAATTTAAAGAAGCAAAAATCGGCGCTGCCCGTTTTGCAGAAGGAGAAGGACGCCACGGGAATTTTGAATAATAAGCGGGCAGCTTTTTCGAGCACAGCAATCATTCCTCGATTGCTTGTTAAGTGGTTAATAGCACTAGGCTTATGCCTTATGATTGTCTCCTGCACAAATTTGTCATTTGAAGAAGCTGAACGCGCTAAACTTGATCTAATTGGATTAAGCAAATCAGAATTATTATCATGTGCAGGCGTTCCGGACAAAACAGCCAATGATGATAAACAAAAGCAGTTTTTGAGTTACTCAAGTCAGAAAATAGTTAATGTTCCAACCCGCTACCCGTCTAGACTTCATTCAGGCTTGCGGTACAACACATATCCCTTCCGTTATTATAGCTTCCCGGCAATCCAGCAGGAAAATCGAGTGTGCACCGTCACTTTTTCAGTCGTAGAGGACCTTGTAACGGCTTTATCCTATCGGCAAAATGACGGTGACCGATTAGGAACAGAACAGTGCTACCAAATCGTAAAAAACTGCCTTTCTGAGCGAAAAACACAAGACTGAATTGTATTGTTTAAGAAACAGGCTTAGATTGAACACTAGCAAAAGAGGATTTGCTAAATCGCAAACTCAGGACAAATAGCTAGGGAAAACAAATGCCAAATCTCCAGATATTTCTCAAAGCGGCAGCATTTTTGACAATTTGCACTCCTTTTGCACAGGCTGAAGCGATCAAGCCCTCCTTAATAGATACGCACATTCACTATAGCCACGATGCATGGGAAAACCTTCCTCCTCTTGAAGCTATCAAAGTGTTGAAAAAGGCTGGCCTTAAAAAAGCTTTTGTCTCAAGCTCCAGTGACGAGGGAACGCAGAAACTCTTTAAAGCTGCTCAAGATTTTATTGTTCCTGTACTCCGTCCGTATCGCAAGCGAGGCGAGTTAAACAGCTGGTATCGTGATGAGACCGTTGTTGATATGCTTAAAAAGCGCTTAGCCGAAAACACATATGCCGGGATCGGGGAGTTCCATATTTTTGGTGCCGATGCTGACCTTCCTGTTATGAGAGAAGTTGTTAAACTCGCCCATAAATATGGCATTTTTCTTCATGCTCATTCCGATGCAGAAGCTATTGACCGACTTTTCCTTCAAAATCCTGATGCGAGAATATTGTGGGCTCATTCAGGTTTTGCAGATCCTGATACCGTCGGAGAAATGTTGAAAAAACACGCCAATCTATGGGCAGACTTGGCCTTTCGTTCAGAACATGCGTCCGCAGGTAAAGTTGATCCGGACTGGCGAAAACTCTTCATGAAATTTCCTAAACGTTTCATGGTGGGAACTGATACATATGCCCCTGAGAGATGGTATTACGTTATAGATCATGCCGACTGGTCACGGGAATGGTTGCAAGACATGCCCAGTGATATTCGGGAAAACATCTCGTATGCGAACGCAGAGACGCTTGCTAATTGGGCCCTCAAAAAATGAAACTAAACAAGACAGCTATAATTTTCACCGTACTCTTTCTATCATCATTAGCAAATCAGGTTGCGTTTGCGGATGCTTGCTTGCCTCTCGAAAATGCCCGCGGCACTTTAGAAAATTCTGATTTCAATCTGACTTATAAAACAGATCCGTTGAAAATTTCGGTAAGTAAACCTTTTGTTCTTCATGTGAAAATCTGCAAAATAGACGAAACGCCTTACAAGCAAAATTTGAAATTTGACGCAATGATGCCCAAGCATCGACACGGAATGAATTTCACACCCAACATATCGAAACAGTCTTCCGGTCTATTTTTAATTGAAGGAATGTTGCTCCATATGCCAGGGCAATGGCAGTATAAATTCGATTTAAAAAGCAACGGCCAAAAAACACAACTAACAAATGATTTTTTGTTAAAATGAAGACCCCTTCAATTTGTATTCTCCTGCTATCGGTATATATTTTTCTTTGTTTTAGTCTTCCAGTAAGGGCCACTCAAATCTTTACTGAAGAAGAAAAAACTAAAATCTTAGCTCATGGCCCTTGGCCACCAAAAGCATCCATTGACCACACCAATCGCTTTTCAGGAAAGTCAGACGCGATTTCATTAGGCGAAATATTGTTTAACGACAAGAACCTCTCTTCCTCGGGAGAGTTTTCATGTAGCACTTGCCATAATAAAGATAAAAAATTTTCCGATGGTCTGAAAGTTGCGTTGGCCTCCGGTGTAAATCCGCGAAACACGCCGTCACTAATAAATTCAAAATTTCAAAGATGGTTTGGCTGGGGCGGCTCCGTAGATACACTTTGGGGTGTTGGTCTACGCGCCATGCTCAACCCGTTAGAAATGAACAGTTCTGCAGAACATGTGAACAAGTATGTCTCATCAAACCAAAATTATATTCTTAAGCTAAATGACTTACTTGCCCCCGGCAAACGACCAGAAACAATCGACGAAAAATTGGTTATCATAGGGAAACTCATTGCATCCTATGTTGAGACATTGATATCTGAAGAAACCCCCTTTGATGGTTTCCGCCGTGCAATCGAGCAAGATAATCAAAAAGCTATGGGAGCTTATCCCTTACAGGCCAAGCGCGGCTTAAAGATTTTTCTTGGGCGCGGCCAATGCACGGTTTGTCATTTCGGCCCCCTATTCACTAACAAAGAATTTGCAGATGTCGGTATTCCTTATTTCATCAAACCGGGTGTCGTCGACAAAGGTCGGTATCAAGGAATAAGGGATTTGAAGGCGACGCCCTTTACCCGGGGGGGGACCTATTCCGATAACAAAACCGGAACTCAGACATATTTAACCAACCGTATTAAATTACAGCATCGTAACTGGGGAGAATTTCGAGTTCCATCCCTAAGGTCAGTTGCAAATACGGCCCCCTACATGCATAACGGCAGCCTCAAATCACTCACCGAAGTAGTTGACCATTATTCAGAGTTAAATGAAGACCGCCTCCATACAGATGGTGTTGCCATTCTTAAATCGCTCAACCTGACCCCTGCCGAAAAATCCGATCTTGTTGCATTTTTGGAAAGTCTGTCTCCGTATACGCCTTAGCCATAGTGAAGTTAATTGTTACTGTAGAATTTTCTAAATTAATTTTACATTTTATAATACTCCCCTTATCGTTTGTTTGGGAAAAGACTTTTGCGACAACAAAAATGAATTAATCATCATGGATACGGCGCGCAAAAACGAACTCCTAGTTTCGAGTATTCGACTTAGATTGGCATAACGGGAGGGCTAAATATGACGGATAAGACTAAGGAAACAGAACACAATATTCCTGACCCTACAGAATCTGACTATGAAATTGGTCAGCATAATGTAACCCCTTTTGGACTTGATATTCACAACCCGGTCTTTCTCATTTCGGGTGTTTCTATTGTTGTGTTTGTTCTCATCACTCTGATGTTCCAACAAGGAGCAACGGACTTTTTCGGATGGTTAAGACCTTTCCTAACCTCTACATTCGACTGGTTTTTTCTGGCATCAGCAAACGTATTTGTTATTTTTTGCATTATCTTGATGATAACCCCCCTTGGAAAGATAAGGCTGGGCGGTCCTGATGCGAAACCGGATTATGGCTATATGGGTTGGTTTGCAATGCTCTTTGCTGCAGGCATGGGGATTGGCTTAATGTTCTTTGGTGTATCGGAACCCATGTCGCATTTTGCATCCTCTATGGGCGGAACGGCCTTGGAAAATGGAGCAAGGACTGACTGGGCTCCTCTTGGAGCTGCAGCAGGCGATGTAGAAGGAGCAATAAAACTGAGTATGGCTGCAACCATATTTCATTGGGCACTACATCCGTGGGCGATATATGCCATAGTCGCCTTATCTTTGGCTTTCTTTGCGTATAATCGAGGCTTGCCACTGACATTAAGATCCGCATTCTATCCTCTTTTGGGTGAACGTATCTGGGGATGGCCTGGTCATGTGATTGACATTCTCGCCGTTTTTGCAACCCTTTTTGGTCTCGCCACATCTCTTGGTTTTGGGACAGAGCAAGCCTTAGCAGGGTTCAACTTCCTATTTGGATGGGGAACTGGAAATGTTGCAAAAGTCTTACTAATATCCTTTATCACAGTTCTAGCCATGATATCGGTTATTCGCGGGTTGGATGGCGGCGTCAAAGTGCTATCAGAGATCAATATAGCACTTGCAGCGCTTTTGCTTCTTTTCATAATTGTTGTTGGTCCGACTGCTGCGATTTTCGATTCCATCGTCTCAGGCGGTATCGCCTACGTTACAGAGATTGTCCCTTTATCCATGCCATTTGGTCGTGAAGATACTAACTTTTCACAAGGCTGGACGTCTTTTTATTGGGCTTGGTGGATATCCTGGTCGCCATTTGTTGGCATGTTCATTGCCCGTGTTTCACGGGGCCGAACTGTACGGGAATTTGTTTTTTGCGTCATCATCATCCCAACACTGGTTAGTGTAGTCTGGATGGGCGCATTTGGAGGAACGGCAATTGCCCAAGTCATTGCAGATGCTTCTGCCCCTGTAAAATCTGCGGCTCTTGAGCTTAAATTATTTGTAATGTTGGAGCCGCTGCCATTAGCGACTGTTACTTCCTTCATTGGAATTGTGTTGGTATTGGTCTTCTTCGTGACATCTTCTGACTCAGGATCTTTAGTGATTGATACAATCACTGCTGGCGGAAAGACTGATGCACCCGTATCCCAACGGATTTTCTGGTGTACGTTTGAAGGATTGGTTGCTGCGACCCTGTTACTTGTTGGAGGGTCAGGAGCCTTGAACGCGCTGCAAGCAATGGCGGTTTCAACCGGTTTTCCTTTCACAATTGTCTTGTTGTTTATGTGTATCAGCCTATTCATGGGCCTTAGAAAAGCACTTAAAAACGAGTAAATTATTTAAAATCAGGCGCCTCAATTTATACGGGCGCCTGATTTACAAACTTTTAGAGGATCGTTAGTTCTGACGCTTTGCATTTGGAACGAACAGGCGTTGCCCTTTAATTTTGTAGTTAGAAATTAAATTGGCCGCCTTTTTACCGCTCAACCACTTTTCCAATTGACCAGCTAATATATTTTTCACATGCTTATGTTTGTCTGAGTTAACTTGAATATACGTATATTGATTAAATAGAACTGGGTCACCCGAGAATAAAAGCTTCAAATTCCCTTTATGCTCATAATTCAGCCAACTTGCACGATCCGTAAAAACGTAAGCGTTCATTGCACTTGCCGTATTTAACGTCGTCCCCATGCCAGCTCCAGTAGCCCGATACCAACTCCCTTTAGGAGCCGTCCCTGCAGATTGCCACAAGGAAATTTCCTTACGATGGGTTCCGCTATCGTCCCCACGACTAACGAAGGGAGAGCGTGTATTCAAAATTGTTTGAAATGCTTCTGCTGCTGATTTTGAATTTGATAATTGCGCTCCATCATTTTCAGGACCGACAAAAACAAAATCATTATACATAATTTCCCGGCGGTGCGTCCCGAAGCCTTCCGCGACAAATTCCTCTTCCGCCTTTATTGAATGTACCAATAATGCATCGACATCTCCAGATCGGCCTAACTTCAACGCCTGACCAGTCCCGACGACAAGTAAATGTACAGTCAACCCAAGATCTTTTTTTATCTCGGGCAATAGAATTTCAGACAGCCCTGAATTATGAAAGGAAGTTGTGACGGCTAGCCTCATATCACCCGCAAAACTCGGAAATGAATTAAGTAGACAGATCAAGAATGACACCCAGTAAACGCCCAGTTTCATAAAAGGATATCCCCTTTGATGAAACTGAGTGCTTCGTTGGTTTTTGGCGTATCAAAGAAAGTCGAGGCAGGGCTTCGTTCATGGATCTTCCCACGATACATAAACAGTATATCTTTTGCTAATCGTCGCGCTTGCCCAAAGTCGTGAGTTGCCATAACAATGCTTGTCCCTTTTTCTCCTGCGAGCAAAATCAGTCGCTCAATCGCTTGGGTCGAAGCGCCGTCTAAATTGGCTGATGGTTCATCCAAAAACAATATGTCTGGATCTGTAATCAATCCCCGCCCGACAGCCAACTTCTGTTTCTCCCCTCCAGATAAAACAGTGGCATCTTTATGGATAGACTGCCTAAGACCTACATTTTCAATCCACTCTTCTGCCCTCAAAAAAGCAGCTTTTCTGGGGACTTTACGGATAATCAACGGATAGACCATATTTTCAAGGACTGTGCGTCGCATAACAATGGGTGATTGAAAAACAAAAGATTGTTTCATATTGGCTATAGAATTTGGGATTGCCCAACGAGCCACTCCTGACTTTGGTTTCTCCAGCCCATGCATAAGCTTTAGCAAAGTGGTTTTTCCAGAACCGTTGGGACCCAACAGAATTGTGATCCCAAACCCTTCAAGCTTTAATGTCAAAGGACCGGCAAGAAGTCTTCCTTTTTTTGAGACACAAGCGTCTTCCAGCACTAGCGGAAAAATCGTTTTTACCATGTGCCCTCCCGCTCGGTACGCGACAGAATATGTACTGACAGGTTCACGATTATGGCCATTACTATCAGAATAAGCCCTAGCCCTAGCGCTAAGGCGAAATCTCCCTTGCCAACTTCCAGTGCGATGGCTGTTGTTAAAACTCGTGTCAAATGATCGATATTGCCGCCGACAATCATAATCGCGCCAATCTCACCTATTCCGCGACCAAATCCCGTTAGTATGGCCGTTAGCAATGCGCGACGCCCGTCCCATAACAATACCTTGATCCGTTGCCCCTTCGTTGTATTCATCGAAATCAACAGATCATGATAAACAGACCAAAGTTCCCGTAACGCTTGATGAGAGAGGGAGGCGATTATAGGTGCAATAATAATAGTTTGTGCAACGATCATTGCCGTTGGGGTAAAAAGTAAATCAAGCACTCCAAACGGGCCTGATCGCGAGAGCATTAAATAAACGAACAACCCAACGACCACTGGAGGAAGACCCATTAATGCGTTTAAGAGGGCGATCGCAATTCGGCGATAACGAAATCGCGTAACAGCAAGCCAAGCGCCGAAAGGCAGGCCACAGAAAGCTGCAATAAACACAGAAATACCTGTGACTTGAAATGAGCGCAGTGATATTTCAACTAAATCATGATCAAGTGTAAAAACCAGCTGAAACGCTGCGACCAATCCTGCGAGCAAATCACTCATAAAATCCCGATTTCAACAAATTTCCGCTCCAACAAGCATTAATACCTAATCTAATCCTTTGTGGTTGTTTCAAACCGACATCGACTAATTCCTCCACCACAAATTACTTTTAATGATGATTTTAGTTAACTACTATTCCAAATAACAATAATGAAAAATTCTGGGAGGGATAATGTCTAGTGTAAGAGCCTATGACTGGTTAGCGCATCACGCTGATTTCAGGGGAGACCAAATAGCCGTCGTTGATTTGGCAAGTAGTAGACAGCTAACTTGGATAGAATTTAACAAGCGCAGCAGCGCCCTTGCTGGCTACCTCAAAGAGAACCTGAACGTCAACAGAGGCGACCGCGTTGGGGTTATCATGCCCAATAGTACAGATGTTTTAGAAATTCAATTTGCTTGTGCAAAAATTGGAGCGATTTTCCTTCCTCTGAACTGGCGCCTCACCGTCCCTGAATTAAGTTTCATAGCAGGTGATGCTGAGCCCGTTGTCTTAATTCACGGAACCGATTTTTCGGAAACTTGTGCAGCCGTTGCCAAACAAGTACCAAGCCTGAAACACCTTATTGAGACAGATTGCAATGGAGGTAATAGTGCTTTTGAGCAAGGAATTGCAAATGCTTCCCCTGCATTCATGGCAAATGACATCACACACGACGATATATCAACTATTATGTATACCTCCGGCACAACCGGCCTGCCAAAAGGCGCCATGATTACCCATGGGATGACATTTTGGAATGCGGTTAACATTGGACTTCCCCATCGCGTCACTTCAGATACTGCACATCTTTCAATCCTCCCCCTGTTCCATACCGGTGGTTTGAACTGTTACACCAATCCAGTACTCCATGCGGGCGGCACAGTATATATTATGCGGGACTTTGACCCCGCTGAATGTTTGCGGTTAATGGGCGATAAGAATATCGGTCTAACTCATTTCTTCGGGGTCCCCGCCAACTATCAATTCATGGCCCAACAACCTGAATTCGACAAAACCGACTTATCCAGAATTCAAATGGCGGGTGTTGGCGGAGCCCCCACACCTGTTCCACTGCTAGAGACTTGGAATAAACGAGGTCTTGGCATTGCCCAAGGTTTTGGAATGACAGAGACAAGCCCGACGGTATTGGTTCTGGACGCAAAAGATGCATTAAGTAAACCCGGTTCAACAGGAAAACCCGCTCTGCATACTGAAGTTCGAATTGTTGATGTAAACGGTGACGACGTACAACCCGGAGAGATCGGGGAATTATGGGTACGCGGCCCAAATATTACACCAGGTTATTGGAACAGGCCGGAAGCAACGGCAGAAACCATAACAGACGGATGGCTCCATACTGGAGATTCTAGTCGCATGGATGAGGATGGCTTTTACTATATCGTTGACCGAACAAAGGATATGTTCATTTCGGGCGGCGAAAATGTATATCCTGCTGAAGTCGAAAACATATTGTATCAATTAGATGAATTAGTGGAAATTGCGGTTGTAGGCCTGCCTGATGACAAGTGGGGAGAAATTGGGTGTGCTGTCGCTGTATTGAAACCCGGATCTAATCTAACAGCCGATGAAATTCTCTCACATTGCAGGGGACAGCTAGCCACTTTTAAAGTCCCGAAACATGTCGAATTTGCAACCGCACTCCCCCGGAATGCAACAGGTAAGGTTTTAAAGAGAACAATCCGTGAAAACTTAATTGCAGCGGATGCGTAAGGCTTAAAAGTTAATGAAAAGCAGGTTGGGCCATTAATAATCCCGGCCTGCACGGCTCTTATACCCCGGTAATGACCAACCTCGGACAATTCCCCCAGCCCTTAACAGAAAACCGCTAAGGATAGCAATTAAGGCCGCTATCATCGGCGGCAACCCAACCATTACAAGCCCCACATAAGATCCTGCTGATAACAAGGCAGCTGAAATATAAATTTCTGGTTTAAGCCATAACGGTGTCTCCCCAGCCACGATATCTCGTGCCAACCCTCCAAATGTTGCGGTCATTATTCCGAGCACTATTGCCACCAGCGCAGACACACCGGAGGTGAGCGCAATGTGAGCTCCCATAACACCGAATGCGGCTAGACCGACAGCATCAGCCCATAACAAAAAGGTGTATCTCCTTTGAATTTTATGAGCAAAGAAGAAGACCAATAAAGAGATTCCGAGACAAACACCCAAATAGCTTTGATCAACGATCCAAAAGACGGGACGGTCCAACAAAAGATCACGAAATGTCCCCCCACCAATACCGGTTAATGTGGCCATAAGACCGAAGCCGATCAAATCCATTTCTTTCCGACTGGCAACAAGACTGCCTGTGGTTGCGAACAACGCAACGCCAATTAGGTCCAATACCGAGATTAATTCTGATAAACTCATCACCTTATGACCCAAAGCTTCAATTCAAAATTAATTTGAACTTGCAAATGAATTAATAGCAGTCATGCTTGGCAAGCCCAATCGCTTTTTCGATAACATTAATGAGTTTATCAATATCATGGCACAACATTTCGCCGCTTTTTCATTGATCGTGAAGGATTATGATGAAGCTATTTCCTACTACACAGAAATATTGAATTTCAAATTGATTGAAGATACGACACTCGCACCCGGTAAACGGTGGGTGCTTGTCGCCCCACCTGGCGCAAAAGAAACCAAAATGTTGCTCGCCAAAGCAAGTGGAGAAGAGCAACTCGCTGCTGTCGGCAATCAAACAGGGGGCCGCGTTGGCTTTTTCCTAAATACGACAAAATTTTGGGCTGATTTCAAGGATATGAAAACCAAAGGCGTTAAATTCCTAGAGGAACCAAGAGAAGAGCCTTACGCAACAGTAGTCGTGTTTGAGGACTTATACGGCAATCAATGGGATTTTTTGCAGCCTAAAGTACAACCGTGATTTTGTTGATTGAGTGGGCTCCCGCCATTTCAATGTGCGGAAACCCCTCTCAAGTCAAATATTAAGTATTCAATGCATTCTCAATTGCCATCTTCCAATCTTCGCGAATGAAGTGACAGGTATATCCATTGGGATATCGCTCTAAATAGTCCTGATGCTCTGGCTCGGCCCTATAAAAGGGGCGAACTTGGACAACCTCTGTCACCACATTCCCGTCAAAGAAATCTGCATTTTGTATGGCATTAATAACGGCAATGGCCGCGTCTGCCTCTTCTTGAGATTTAACAAAAATCGCCGATCTGTATTGTGATCCAATATCGTTTCCTTGGCGGTTCAAAGTGGTCGGATCGTGAATTTGGAAGAAAAACTTCAGCAGTTCTTCATATTGAATTTTATGGGGATCATACGTTATCTCCAACGCTTCAGCATGACCTGAGAGGCCCGATTTCAAATCTTCGTATCGAGGATTTTGGATTTCTCCACCGGTGTAACCAACTTGTGTACCGACAACTCCCGGAAGGGCTCGATATAAATCTTGCATACCCCAAAAACAACCTCCAGCAAATGTGGCGACTTCAATCTTTGTGCCACTTTCAGCCGCGTTTTCTTCATCCTGTTGAGGAAACAGAGATAAATAAACTCCATATCCATCAGTCTCCAATTGTTTTTGCGGAACAAATCGTAAGGATGCGGAATTTATACAATAGCGAAGCCCGTTTGGTCCTGGTCCGTCGTCGAAGACATGCCCTAAATGACCATCCCCGTGCTTGGATCTAACTTCTGTACGGGTCATGCCATGAGTAGTATCTCTAAATTCCTCGACATTTTCTGAAACCAATGGCGCTGTAAAACTTGGCCATCCACAATGGCTGTCGAATTTATCTAAAGACGTGAAGAGCGGCTCTCCACTTACAATATCAACATATAAGCCGGCCTCTTTATGATCCCAAAAAATATTTCGAAAGGGAGGTTCGGTACCACCATTTTGCGTCACTTCATATTGCTCAGAAGTCAGCGCTTTCACAGCGGCTTCATCTTTATTATATTTTTGCGTCATAATCGCCTCCTGCTAGCATCCCGTATTACATATAGATATATACAGCAATTTAAACAGCGTTCACTAAAAGTTGTAAATTCAAGAAAATTCACTGCACTTTTATTGGTATTTTTTCATCAATATTTCTATTTTTGTAATACGGTTTAGTTCTGTCATTTCGATCAATCGTTTTTGCAAAATCTCTCGTAAACTACCTTCATATGCAGGTGGCAGTTTCTGTAACGCTTTTTCAGCATAACTAGGGAACTGATGGATTGGAGAGGCCTCAAGACGCCTGAGGAGAATAGGCACTAAATCGGGAATATATTTGGGTTCAATGTCGAACAAATTCCAAAAAATATTAAAGACTTGATCCTTTGCAATAATAGAACTGGCATCTGCTGCAGAACATATATCTTCAATGCGACTTAAGATCAGCCTAGGCTCAACAAGACTAATACTTGCAAGCGCCATCAATGAACCCCAGACCAATCTGAAATCTATACCCACCATTTGAGTAAAAAACACTTCCGAATGCTTGGAAATGAGGGTTGGAACCCTTTCTCCTATTTCGTATAAGACTTTAATGGCCCCTTTTTGCTGGTCTCTGCTCCCTTCATTCAATAGACGAACAAGTTCAACAATACCGGCAGCATCGCACTCTCGCGATATCTCTTCAGCCAAAACAATATTAGGAACATCATCACCGTGGCCAAGAGCCGCGGACAATCTATCCTCTATATTGACACCCAATTTCACGGACATAATTCCTTTACTTACACATAAACAGCTCAACAAGGCCCTGCAAGTAAGGTAGAAACCAGCAAAATACAATCAAGAAAATTTAAACTTCAATCGATAGTTTCTTTTGTTTAACATACAGCTGCAATTTGGACATTCGTCCGCTAAAAAAGAAACAAACTGATAACATATGAGGGTATAAATGCTTATTGACGTTAGAACCTATGTAGTTAAACCAGGTACTCTGAATGCCCATCTAGGGGTTTATGAGAAATTCGGCAAAGGTCCACAATCTAAACATCTTGGACAGCCACTAGCGTATCTTAAAACTGAAACGGGCAACCCAAATGAATATGTTCATATGTGGGTTTTCAAAGATGCAGCAGATAGAGAAGCCAAACGGAAAGCCATGTGGGCGGACCCCGACTGGCTGGTATATGTAAAACATAGTGCTGAGTTGGGCGCTCTAATTAACCAGAGCAACAGGCTCATGACACCTGTTGATTTTTATGACTTCCCAGTTGCGACACCTGGTATTTAAAGACAAGGAGCCAAATGGGAATTTTTGAGCGATATCTCTCGATATGGGTCACAATTTGCATTATTGCAGGACTTGTTCTCGGAAATTTGGCTCCCTTCACTTTTAGGGCCATTGCCCAAATAGAATGGGCACATGTAAATTTGATCATCGCCCTTCTTATCTGGGTGATGATTTACCCGATGATGGTCAATGTAAATTTTTCGGCTCTTAAAGATGCAGGAAGAAAGCCTAAGGGACTTATTCTTACGCTCATTGTAAACTGGTTAATCAAACCTTTTACCATGACAGGATTAGCTTGGATCTTTTTCAAGGTAATCTTCTCAGATTTCGTAGATCCCACAACCGCTTCCGAATATATCGCTGGCATGATCCTTTTAGGGGTTGCCCCCTGTACAGCTATGGTCTTCGTATGGAGCCATCTTGCCAAAGGCGATGCGAACTACACATTGATGCAAGTGTCAGTAAATGACATCATTATGGTCTTTGCTTTTGCTCCCCTTACGGCATTTTTACTCGGGGTCAGTGATATTCATGTGCCTTGGGAGGTTCTCTTAACTTCTGTCACGTTATATATTTTGTGTCCGCTCGTTGCAGGTATTCTGACGCGAAAAATATTTAACACAATTCAGGACCCAAATAGTCTGGATGCGTTTCTTTTAAAGCTTAAACCTTGGTCAATTCTTGGCCTTCTCGCCACAGTCACCCTATTATTTGGCTTTCAAGCTGAGACAATTATCAACGAACCTATTGGGATTTTATTAATTTCTATCCCCTTGATAATACAAAGCTATGGAATTTTTTCTTTAAGTTACTTTTCAGCAAGGGCCTTACGCCTCCCCCATTCAATAGCAGCACCCGCGGGTCTAATTGGGACATCAAACTTTTTTGAACTTGCTGTTGCTGTTGCAATTTCTTTGTTCGGACTTCATTCAGGGGCAGCCCTCGCCACCGTCGTAGGTGTTCTTGTTGAAGTCCCTGTCATGCTCTCACTTGTAGCAATAGCAAACCAAACGAAACATTGGTTTCCCTCCCCCGACTCTCAGCAACAACTAAATAGGAAATAAAAGGAAAGAATTATGCCCTCTTCTCAGAAATTTAACCACAGCATTGGCGAAAACGCTCAATTTGAACCTCGTGGGTTACGAGGTTATTTCGAATATAGGGATTTGGGAATTGCGGAAGCTACAAACGGGGACGTGGTTGCCCATGTCATTCGTGCAAAAGAAGGGCACAATGCGACTGGCGAGTGGCATATGCATGAATGCCAGTTCCAAATGTACTACGTGCTCAGCGGTTGGGCCCGCTTTGAATATGAGGGTCAAGGTATCAAGACAGTTAAAAAAGGTGACTGCGTTTTGCAACCGGCTGGCATAAGACACCGTGAAATTGAACATTCTGAGGATCTTGAGTTAATTGAGATCGTCTCACCAGCGAATTTTTCGACGAATTCTTCAGATTCTTAATCACTATTTTGCGCAGGCACCGGACTCTGCGACAACTTGCCAATTGACAAGTTGCAAATAAAACCCAATCTATGTGGCATGGTTCGATTTTTTACTATTACAGCAATTATACTGGGTTTGGTTTTGTTCGGCGGTCCTTTTTCCAGCACCCCTGCACTTGCCCTAACACCTGACGTTGCGGTATTGGAGACAATGGACTGTGAAGACTGCTCAACCATGGAAGATATGCGTATGTCCGACACGGTTTGCAGCAGTTCTTGTGCTTTATCGGGTCTAATAAACAAAGAGGTCCTGAGCGGTGTCCTTCTTCACCTCGGTAAAAAAGGTCCTTTTGAAGTTAGGGATTTCTCACTCCTTGGTCGAACTCAAACTCCCGAACCGCACCCTCCTAAACAACCATCCTAATACAACTCCAGTGTAAGCGCTTCGCTTCTATTGGTGTTTTTTAAATCTCAGCAATTTTTTGGCTGAGTCTGAAACGTGCATTGTCTTCTGATCAGAATATCAGGTCAGCTAATGCCAGTAGGATGATCTTACATGTCAAAACAAACGACTTCGGCTTATTCACGCCGAACAATATTAACTACAGGCGCCGGACTTGCGTTAGGAACTGCTTTACCAAATTTCGGTTGGGCAAGTACGGGCAAATCTCCTACAGACATACGTCTCATAGCAGCGCCAGGTAAAACCAAATTCGACCCTGATTTCCCTGAAGCATCGTCCATATTCAGTTTCAATGGAAGTATTCCTGGGCCCGAAATCCGAATTCCGCAGGGATCAATCTTAACTGTTACCGTTGACAATCAATTGTCTGAAGAAACAACCGTTCACTGGCACGGTGTCAGAACCCCAAATTCCATGGATGGTGTCCCTTACGTAACTCAAAAACCAATATCACCTAAAGCAAGTCATATATACGAATTTAAAGCTATCGATGCGGGGACATACTGGTATCACCCGCATATGAGAAGCTACGAACAAGTTGGTCGCGGTTTATACGGACCACTCATTATTGAAGAAAAAAAACCAATAAGAGTCGATCGCGATGAAACATGGATGCTCGACGACTGGCGATTGGAAAAAACCGGTAAAATTCAGGACAATTTTGGAAACAAACACGACATGAGTCACAATGGCCGTGTTGGGAATTTTGTAACAATAAATGGTAAAAGGCTAGATAAATTCCCTGTACAAAAAGGAGAGCGCCTAAGACTGAGACTCATAAATGCCGCGAATGCCCGCATTTTTGCCTTGGATTTTCAAAATCATTCCCCAATGATTATTGCATTGGATGGTCAACCGATCGAACCCCATGAGCCCGAAGGCGGATTGATCATCTTGGGTCCAGCCATGCGAATTGATCTTGTTTTGGATATGCAGCAAGAAACCGACACAAATCACGCTATTATTGACCGATCCTATAGAGGACTTGAATATCAACTGACCAGCTTGAATTATACAGCAAAACCATTGCGTAAGCACAAACCTGACTGGCGTATAAAACTTCCAAGTAACAACCTTCCTGAGCCGGATCTTCAAAATGCGGAGCGTCATGAAGTGTTATTCCTAGGGGGGATGATGGGGGGCATGGTTATGCAAAGTATGGGGATAAAATCCGCGAAACCATTTTCTATGATGGGAATGATGCATTCCAAGAATATCTGGCACATTAATGGCGTGGCAGCGGAAGGTTCTATCATGGATCCAATGCTCAAGCTGGACATCAATCGCAGTCATATCCTTGAAATGACGAATGCGACAGCCTGGCATCACCCAATCCATCTTCACGGACACTCATTCAAAGTACTCTCCCGAAACGGGAAGCCGACAAAGTATCAAGAATGGCAAGACACTGTGATGATGGCACCAAAAGAGAAGGTTGAAATCGCATTTGTAGCCGATAATCCAGGTGACTGGATGTTCCACTGCCATATACTAGAACATGCTGCGAGCGGAATGATGGGTGTCATTCGTGTCGCCTGACACTTCAATATTTTCTATAACGGAGAAATCAAATGTTAAAAAGAATCCTGAGTGTCGCAGCGATCGGCATCCTTGTAGCCACCGCCTATTTTTTCACGCAAAAGACGACTATGGCGACAGAAGTTAATCTATACAAAAACCCTCAATGTGGATGTTGCGAAAATTATGCCGAGTATTTGAGAGAAAACGGGTTTACTGTCACCGTAAACCCGACCCATGAGTTGGTAGAGATGAGCAAAAACGCGGGAATCCCTGAAGATTTTCAAGGCTGCCATTTAGTAATGATTGACGGATATTTCGTCAGTGGTCATGTTCCGGTTGATGCCGTTAGAAAACTTCTAAACGAAAAACCGAACATAAAAGGCATCACGCTTCCGGGTATGCCAAAGGGCTCTCCTGGTATGGGCGGACAGAAAAACAGACCTTTTGAAATTTACCAGATAAGTGGCAAAAACCTTCCCTTTACACAACGGAATAAGGAGTATTGAACATGATGTTTGATCCATCACATATGGCAAATGGAGTGATGTTGGGGATGGGGTTGTTTTGGCTACTAGCCATAACCGTTCTTGCCCTCAGTGGCATGGCTCTCGTAAAATACATATTTGCAGGCAAATCGAGATGACGCGAAAATCAGCGCTAATCATCGTGGGATCAATTATTGTCGTATTTTTCGCAGTGATGCAATTTTACTTGATTGCCCAGAGGGATGACCGAAACGGGCCGACAGCCCAATCATTCTATGACAGTCAGTTAGAATTAGAAAAGATACCGTTAAATAGCAAACCTCGTCCTTTAAATCCCGTTTCATTTGTCAATGAGACGGGAGAGACTCTCGACATCAGTGCATGGCGAGGGAAAGTGGTTCTGCTTAACATTTGGGCGACCTGGTGCGTTCCCTGCCGGGAGGAAATGCCAACCCTTGATCGCCTGCAAAAACAATTAGGGGGAAAACACTTTGAAGTCGCAGCCCTCTCTATCGATCAAGGGGGAGTGGAAAAGGTGCGTAAATTCTACAACCAAATCAATATTGATCAGCTAAAAATTTATGTTGATGACAGTATGAGTGCAACAAGAAGCCTTGGCGTCATTGGTATTCCAGCAACACTTCTTCTCGCCCCGGATGGACAAGAGCTTGGACGTTTTGTTGGACCGGCTGATTGGGATAACCCAAAAATGATTTCGTTTTTGGAAAGTGTCATCACTCAACAATTTAACTAGAATATTTTGTACAACAGGGAATTGTATTGCCGGAAAGACTGGTATCAAATACGCAAAACAACAAATTGGCGAGAGACTACGTTATGGATAAACTCGAAATTCGCGCTGCAACAAAAGACGAATTTTCTATTGTTCTTGAATGGGCCGCTGCAGAGGGTTGGAATCCCGGTCTTGACGATCTGTCTGCTTTTTATGCTGCAGATCCTAAAGGTTTCCTTATGGGATTTTTAGGGAGCAAACCAGTTTCATCTATATCTGTTGTGCAATATGGAAAATCTTATGGATTTCTAGGTTTTTACATTGTCCACCCTGAATTTAGGGGACAAGGAATTGGAATTGCTACATGGAATAAGGGGCTTAAACATTTAGCGGGGAGAACAATTGGCCTTGATGGTGTTGTCGATCAACAGGACAATTACCAGAAAAGCGGCTTTATCCTTCAAGGCCGAAATATTAGACATACAGGCATCCCAGTTCTCAATCCCAAGGGTCAACCGGATTTGGAAATTAGAAATATATCGCAAGGTGATATGGACGCCCTTTTCTCCTATGACCGACATCTCTTTTCCATACAAAGAACAGCGTTTCTAACAGCTTGGTTGCAGCATGGAAATTTTGGCAAAAGGACAACAAAAGTTGCTTTAAAAAACGGAAAGATATGTGGCTTTGGCGCCCTTCGAGAATGCCGCAACGGCTTCAAAGTAGGCCCATTATTTTCTGAAAACCCACAAACTGCAGACACACTCCTTACAGCTTTATGTGAAAGGCTTCCGAAAGATGCAGAGATTTCCCTTGATACGCCGGAAGATAATTCTGAAGCTGTGGCGCTTGCCCGAAAGTATGGGCTTAAGCCCACTTTCGAGACTGCCAGAATGTATAAAGGCTGTGCGCCAAGCCTGCCAATAGACAAAATATATGGGATAACATCCTTTGAGCTAGGCTAGTCCCGCTGGCAAGTCTTTTGACCCTTTCATCCCACTATGCTATTCAGACACAAGACTACAATCTAACCCCAATGGCACATATGCCTGGATTTCAATGCGCTTTACCATTTACAGAACCCCCATTATTAGCCATTTCTTCGTTGGATTAGCGTGGATTTCTTTGAAACTTTTTGGCTGGAAATTGGATGGAATACCACCAAAAGAAAAAAAATATGTTCTTTTGGCTGCTCCCCATACTTCCAACTGGGATTTCCCCATAATGGTTGCACTCGCTTTCACTCTCCAGTTCGAAATATACTGGATGGGAAAAGCTGCGCTTTTCTGGGGGCCTGCAGGCCCGATAATGAAATGGTTTGGCGGCATTCCAATTAGACGAGAGAGAGCACATGGCATCGTGAACGCGACTATCGATGCCTTTCAAACCCATGATCGGCTTATTATAATAATCCCGCCAGAGGGAACCCGTTCAAAAGTTCAAAATTGGAAAGAAGGCTTCTACCATATTGCGATTGGCGCCCAAGTTCCGATTGGCCTTGGTTTTTTGGATTTCAAGCGAAAAATTGGAGGTTTTGGACCGACCTTTTATCCGACAGGAAATATGGCCAGCGACATTTCCAAAATTCAAGAATTCTATAAAACCATTACGCCAAAATTTCCAGATCAATCCACAACCCCTGTCGAATGATAAGAAATCAGTATACCCACGGCTGATTTGCAGGCACCCTATAAAAATCTTTTCAACCAACGTTAATATCCCATGCAACATAGATCTGACAGCTGGCGTTTCCTTACACAAGAATGGCGGTTTCTGGCTTTTGGGCTACTGCTCGCCTTCTGGTCAAGTCCCGGCCAAACCTTTGTCATTTCAATCTTTGGAAAAGAGTTACGGGAAAATTTTGATTTAAGTCATGGTGAATTTGGAACGCTTTATACTTGTGCCACTCTTTTAAGTGCGGCTCTTTTATGGAAAACGGGTCCACTCGTTGATCGTCTTCCCTTAAAACAATTCGCCTTCAAAATGGCGCTCATCATGGTTGTCGCAACCGCTTTATTTGCGACGATCCAAGGTCCCATCACCCTTTTAATCGGTATATTTGCAGTCCGTTTTATGGGCCAAGGAATGTTGAACCATATATCCGTCACAGCAATGACCCGCCGTTATGAAAAAGAACGAGGACGAGCGGTGGCCATTGCAGGATTGGGTTTCCCCATGGGCGAAGCCTTGTTCCCCCCGGTCCTTGTTTTATTGCTCGGTTTTTATGATTGGCGCCTTATTTGGGTTGCGATTGCAATGTTAATGGCAGTAACGCTCTTACCGTTGATCTCAAAACTTATTGCACCAACCCAAAACCAAGATGGCTCGGGCAATGAGTTATTGTTGGCGTTAGATAAAGATGCAAGCCATTGGACACGCGCGGAAATGTTAAGGGATACTCGTTTCTACTTTCTTGCTTTAACCCCCCTCGCCCAATCTGCCATCGTGACAGGTCTATTTTTTCATCAGGTTCATTTTATATCGCTAAAATCGTGGGATTTTAAATGGTGGAGCATTAGTTTTACGATCTATGCTTTATCTGGCCTTTTAGGAGGTCTTGTTTCAGGTTTTCTCGTTGACCGTTTTTCAGCACGAATGATCGTCCCTTTTGTGCTCCTCCCCTTGGCGAGTGCCTTGACTATTTTTGGGTATTTTGAAAATTCAATATTTGTCGTGATTGTCATGGCCGTCCTAGGCATCGGGGCCGGCGCGACAAATCCTGCAATATCATCCCTGTGGCCCGAACTTTATGGGACACGCCATTTGGGTGCAATCAGATCGGTAGCCACGGTCGTGATGGTCTTTGGCTCAGCCTTAGGGCCTATTTTCATGGGATTAGCACTAGATGCTGCTGTGCCCCTGAGTAGCATTGCCTTTGCCAGCGCTGGCTTCGCAATTCTTTGCGCGATATTTGCTAAATTCGGGTTACGAAAAACTCTTACATAATCGCCCGACCAACACCAACTAACACGACTCCGACACTCATGGATATGAGCAAATTACCGGTTTTTAACGCAGTGAACATGGTAATTAGTGCCGCTCCCCAATGCAATGGTCCGCCATTAACCACCGACGGTGCGATAAGAGCAACCAAAACCGTAGAGGGTAATTTTTCCATTGCCACAGCCCATTTACCCGTTTGCGGTAAGTAAGAGCCCATTAACAAGCCGCCCAAACGTAAGCTATAGGTAACAGCAGCCATACCAAGAATGGTAAGAATAACTTCCACATCACTCAACTGTGTCATGCTGAGCCTCCTGTTGGAAATTGATGATGGATAAAATTACTGCGGCAGCACTTCCAGATAGGGCACCCACTATCACGTACCATTTGCCCGGAAGATAAAGTTCTGCAACGACGGCGAAGAGAGCTGCGATGATCCAAGGGAGAATATCTGCTTTGCCTTTCCACATTGTCGCGACAATGGCAATAAAGGCTGCACTGAAGGCAAAATCCAACCCCAAACTTTCAGGCGGTGGCAGGACATTACCAATGACTTGCCCCAAGGTGACGCCAGATTGCCAAAAAATCATCATGCAAACACCGCCACCTACCAGGAAAGCCACATTTCCGCGATCTTTTCTTGTCATTGTTACGGCCCAGTTTTCGTCAGTTACCATGTGAACTGCAAATATTTTATGGAGCAGTGGTCGTCCTTTAAATATCTCCCCCAAAGAAGCACAGATAAGCATATATCGAAAATTCATCACCAAAGTTGCGACAATTATTGCCCCAACGGGCAAAGGATCTAACCACATATCAACGGCCACAAATTGACTTGATCCTGCAAAAACTAAAAGGCTCATGGATGTCATCACACCAACAGATAGGCCTTTGGCAGAGGCTAACACCCCTAAAACCATACCATAACTTGCAGCACTGATCGCAACAGGGAGACAAATTTGGAAGCCCTGCCTAAGTTGGGCAACAGGGAGGCTTCCATTATTTCTAAATGCATTAAATAAACTCATGCGCTCTTCTAGCGTTTTACCACTGCACATGATTGTAAAATATTGCAGTCAGGCCACTAAATTTAAAAAAGCCATGGGGGTGACTCCATTCATGGCCTTAAAACTTTTTATGAAATGTGACTGATCGAAATAGCCAGCTTGTGCAGCGGCCTGTGCAGCAGAGTGCCCCTTTCGCAGAGTTTCAAAGGCTTTTTGCAATCTACATTGGTTCAAATAGGCGTGGGGAGATAATCCCATCACTCTTTTGAATTGCCGTAAATACTGAAATTTCGGGAGGTTCGAGAGGGCTGACAGCTGATCCAATGTAATTTTTTCAGCATAGTTATCGTTCATATACTCAAGACTCACAGCAATTTGGTTCTTATCTGCTCCCAATGATTTGAGCGTTAGCCCCGTATCTGAATGTCGATAAATAAGTCCCGCCAAATTAACAACAAGCTGCTCATCAAGCAGCAACTGATCTGGATGCATTTGATTATTAGCTTGATGCGCGGCCAATATTGTCGCGCCTAATTGTTTGTCTTCCAAAAAAGGCCCATTAAACATAGGAAGGGAGCCCTTTGGATTGACTTCATCCAGAAGCTCTCTCAATCGATCCTGACTAAAGTGGCAGGAACGATATTCAAAAGCCCTTCCATCAACAGCGGTATGACCATCATGGACTTCCCCTGGATTAACAATGACTACATCTCCTGGAACAGCCATGAGATTTTCACCACGCAAATTAAAGCGTTTAACCCCTTCCAGCATTATATAGACGCCATAGAAATCATGGCTATGCTTGGGAAAACTGTGGGCAGTAAACCGAGACTGAACCAAGTCAAAGCCCTCCTCCACTCTCCAAGAGCGGGACAACTCACCTATATTTTGTTCTGGCAGTAAAACTTCATGCATCATTGTTTAAGTCTATCGCAGACAACTAAACAGGTATTGTAAAATATTGCATGCATCCAGCTTTCGATAACAAGGAACATATAGAGCTTATAGCTATTCAAGGCGAAAGCCGACTTTAAGCTCCACCTGATAATGGGTCACCTTGCCATCCACGATATGCCCACGTGTATCGATCACTTCAAACCAATCAAGATTTCGCAAAGACTTACCCGCTGTTTGAATAGCATTTTCGATGGCGGCTTCAATTGAATCAGGGGAACTTCCAACCAGTTCAACTTTTTTATAAACGTGACTGCTCATCTCTCTCTCCTATTTTGCATTTAAAAGGGCGATATGGCTTAACGATCTCTTTTATCTTCTCAACATTTTACTTGTGGAATATTTCTATATGGGTGTCCTGATCACGGGAGTAAACAAGTTCTCCGGCAATATACGTCGCGCACGCAGCGCGATCATCTCCAAGTGTCATCAAAATGAACAACTGTTCTTCCAGATCCTTGGCATATTTCATGCGGAAATCCAGTATGGGAGTAGCTCCCAAATCCATAACAACCAGGTCAGCTTCCAGTCCTACTTCAATGCTGCCAATTTTGTCGTCCAGATACAGCGCGTTTGCCGCCCCCCGCGTTGCCAGATAGTAAGCATGATAAGCACTCAAAGCATACCCACTTAACTGGGCCACTTTATAGGCTTCATTCATAGTTACTAACTGAGAAAAATTTGTGCCCGCGCCCAAATCTGTAGCAAGTCCTACCCGAACTGGACGCTTTTCATTCATAGCATTTTCAACACTAAACAAGCCGCTTCCCAGAAATAGATTTGAAGTGGGGCAGTGAGATATTGCCGTACCTGTATCGTGCATCACTTGCAGCTCACCTTCAGTCAAATGCACTCCATGCCCATAGATACTGCGGGGGCCGAGTTGTCCATAATGATCATAGACATCGACATAGCCCTTCCGCTCAGGATACAGCTCCTTAACCCACTCAATTTCTCCTAAATTTTCAGATACATGAGATTGCAAATAGGTCCCCGGATGTTCATTCCAAACGGCTCCTGCAAGTTCCATTTGCTCCGGGGTGCTCGTTGGTGCAAATCTGGGTGTTACGCTATAAAGGGACCGCCTCTTACCATGCCAACGATTGATAAGCTCTTTCGTCTCATCATATCCTTGTTGCGCCGTATCCATCAGCTCAGCCGGCGCGTTCCGGTCCATGAGCACCTTACCCGCGATATTGCGCATATTCAGCTTAGTTGACTCTTCAAAAAAGGCATCAACAGACACTGGGTTCACAGTACAAAAGACTGAAGATGTTGTCGTTCCGCAGCGCAAGCCTTCTTCCAAAAAAACCCTTGCAACCTCTTTTGCATGACTTTTGTGTCTAAAATTTTGCTCGGCGACAAAAGTGTATTTTTGTAGCCAGTCAATAAGTTGCTTGCCGTAAGCACCAATGATTTCAGTTTGCGGATAATGAACGTGGCAATCAATAAATCCCGGTAGGATCAGAGCATTAGAATAATGCTTCACGTCAACGCCCTGAGGCAGACGCCCAAGCACATCAGCAGCAGGCCCAAATTCCGCTACCTTGCCATTTTCCATATAAATGATGGCATCGGCTTCATATCGCATGCAATCCTTAATCGAATTTTTGAACGGATCGCCTGTGAATGTAAGTGCGGCTCCGCGGATTGCCTGACGCGTCATACTCTTCTCCCTAGTTTAATTCCAAGACTAAATAGATTTATTCAGCCATCGGATCAAGGAACTAAGTTGAACCCGCTTTGCCCAACAAAAATCCACAAGAGACTAATATAATAAAACCAGCAATATTGTTCAAATCCAATTAAGACGAGATCATAGAAAAGGCGAAGAATTTTAGGCCCATCGTCCTAATGTCTTTTCTCAAATAATTTTCAATTAGGCAGCGCGAACATCTTTTAGGAATGCTTCAATACCACGTCTTAAATCAGCGGCTAATCTATCCAGTTCAGAAGATGCCAACAGAACGTCATTTGCAGCGGCGCCTGTCTCACTGGATTTGTCAGATACCAAGCCAATTTTTGAGGATACTTCTTTTGTTCCATTAGATGCTTCTTGAACATTTCGAGAAATTTCCATTGTTGCCGCACTCTGCTCTTCTACTGCCGAAGAGATACCAACAGTTGCCTCTCTAATTGATTTGATAACGCTATCAATATTACCAATTGCAGTGACGGCACCTTGGGATGCCTCTTGCATTTCTGTAATTTGAGCTCCTATCTCTTCTGTTGCCCTCGCAGTTTGAGTTGCCAAACTTTTCACTTCAGAAGCCACAACGGCAAAACCCTTACCTGCATCGCCAGCACGGGCAGCCTCGATTGTCGCATTCAACGCCAAAAGATTTGTTTGTTCTGCGATATCGCTAATCATATCGACAACTTCACTAATTCTCTTTGCTGTATCTGCCAAATTCGAGACCGATTTTGTACTCACTTCAGCCTCAACAACAGCATCTTCCGACACAGATCCAGCCTGTTGAACTTGCCTACTAATTTCACTAATTGAAGAAGACAACTCTTCTGCAGCGGCAGCGACAGTCTGCACATTAGCAGATGCCTCACTTGACGCAGAAGCAACCTCTGTCGACAATTCCTGTGAACTACCCGCTGTTGAAACCATCGAATTCGCTGTTGTCTTTAACTCTGCGGCAGCACTAGCCAATGTTTGCAATAATACGGAATTTTTATTTTCAAAGCCTTCAATTAATTTTGCAACACCAAGGGCTCGTTTTTCCTGAGCTTCAGCAGCTGCTTTTTGACGCTCCAAATTCTCGGAATCCATTGCCGCAACTTTTTGCCTCTGTTGCTCTTCTTGCTCTGTTTGTAGTTTGACCGCCTCTGCAGAGTCTGCCCTCAACTTTCTACGTTCTAACATACCATCTTTGAAAATTTGAACAGCTGCTGACATTTCTCCAATTTCGTCCGCACGCCCCTTATCTGGGATTTCAAAACTCATATTGTCATTTGAAAGCTCGTTCATAGCGTCTTTCATCCTGCCAAGGCTCAATATAGCACGAACCATCAACAGCCAAAATGTGACAAGCGTTGTTATCGCCATAAAAATAAATGCTACAGTAGCAAAGGCTCCATAAAATGCGGACTTCTCTTCTGCTGCATCAATAGCTGCATTTGTTCGAGTTTCAAGAAGCGCAAAAAATTCATCTACTGGCGCCATAATATTAGCCTTGAAACGATGATAATCATTTGAATGCAATAAATTTCTCGCCAACTTAAAATCAGGATCATTAGTAACGGTATAATTTCCACTCCCGTCATCAAATTTCCCTTTAACAGCATTCATAGCCTTAACTTCCAACCCGACAAGACCATCTGAATTCGCTTTTGCTTGTTCTAAAAATCCAAATTCTTTTTTGGTGAAGCCGGCTTGTTCCATCAAAGAATTCAGGGAAATCGTTTCCTTACTGATCCTTGGTGGCGGTTGGTCAGCTGCAATAAAATCCCAGTAAATTCGATGATATTGAATTGGTCGCGGTTTTTTACCGTTACGTATATCTAGAATGTCAAAATACTGGACTTCATATTTGCCGTCACCAGTTATGACATACGTTCGTGCAAGCCTCGTAAGATCATCAGAACTTTGTCGTAATTCATCTGCAAGGAGATACGATCGGTATTTACTTTCGTGACTTAGCGTTACTTCAACTTGAGATGATTTATAAAGAAAGAAAGCCGTGGCGAGCAAAACAAGCGCAAGCCCGTTTAAGAAACCCAAGCCGACAACCATTCTAGAGAGAGTAAAGTTCATATGCATAGCTCCTGTACTTGGTACTTTATGCCGTAGTGACATCTGTGGGCAGATGAAGACTTAGCGGCATGAGGCAGGAATATAAGACTTCTCTCAAATATTATGTGCGAGAAGTTTAGAAATGTGAAAATTAAAGTAGGTAAAATTAATTTAAAAAACAGAAAATATTATAATATTCAATTATGCCTTTGAGGCTATTTCACGACAACATATTCACTGGATCATACTCATGTCATATATCTAAACCAGAAAAAGCGCCCCAAACAAGACCGCTTTTCCAGATGCAGAGCTCAGCTTACTTTAACCAACATAAGCTCTGTTTGCTGTCGGGCTGATAATGAGTTGGTTCACACAAACTCTTTCATTCATTCGGGCAAGGAATAAAACAGTCTCTCCCAGATCTTCAGCCTGAAGCATGGCTGCCTTTTGCTCTTCAGTAATGGTCACAGGGCGATCATTTAAAAGCGGGGTCGCGACTTCTCCCGGGCACAAAGCACAAGATCGAATTCCGTGTGCAGCCTCCTCCATATTAATACTTTCGCTCATTGCGACCATACCATGTTTGGCCGCTGAATAGGCAGCACCAGAGAGTTTAGAAACCCGAACACCGGCCCATGAGGCAACATTGATGATAAGACCCGATTTTTGCTTACGCATAACGGGTAGAACGGCTTTACAACAATAAAAAGCGCCGTTGAGATTAATATCGACAACTTTCTCCCACGCGTCAGCATCTACGTCTTTCCAAGCACGGTTTTTCACGTTTACTCCCGCACTTAGCACAGCCATATCTAGCTGACCAAAGCGTTTGTAAATACGCGGTACAACCTCTCCAGCTGCCTTTGCATCGGAGACATCTAGCACTTCGATAACAGGTTCTCCCCCGTTAGTGCGAATGATATTTGCTGTCTCTTCAAGGGCACTTTTCCGACGACCCGTTAAAACAACGGTCATTCCAGCACTCGCTAAAGAAATTGCCGCGGCCTGTCCAATCCCAGTTCCTGCACCAGTAACCCATGCAACTTTACCATTTAAATCCCGAACTGCCCCTGTTGAATTCATTGTATGTACCTTACCTGACTGATTTTTGTTATTGATTGAATGTAAACGTTATAGCAATGGGGAGAGTTGGAAAAGAACTCTTAGAGCTGGTCCCATTGGGTTCAAATATGTAGAAACACAATCTTCTAATCGGTTGAAACATCCAAGCCAGCTCTACGCCAACTGTCGAATCCATGGTCCATGTGCACTATATTATTAAACCCTAGGGATTTCAAAATGGGAATAGAGAGTCCGCTTCGCCTTCCCGATTTACAATGTACAAGGTAGGTTTTAGCCCGACCCAACTTACCCAGTAATTTCTTATATTCGGCATCGTAATAGTTCAGATTAACTGCACTTTTAATATGACCTTGCTTGAATTCCACCGGTGTTCTGACATCCAATACAACTATTTCAGGACGCTTCTTGAGCAGACGATCTGCCTCCACTGCATTTACGTGTAAAACACCATCTTGCTGGACAACACCAATATTCTCATCCGCTAATGCCAAATTGATAGATAACAACATAATGCTAAAAACTACCACCGCTTTAAAACCTGAAAATACACACATTATCAAAGCCTTATCTCCTTGTGTTTTTAACATTCACCTGACCCATATTCGCTCAGTTGAGCATAAATAGATTTAGATATTTCCGTCAAATAACAATTTTTCATTGAAGAGATTCAATCCGTAAAATTTTGTCATCGCCAATACGGACATCTCCCCGGCCATCGCGATTACTGGTTAGAACATACAACGCGCCATCAGGCCCTGTCACTACATCACGCAGACGCCCATAAAGGCTTGTTTCCTCTCCATCAACAAACAATCGTTCAATGTTTTTCACCTGCCATTGGTTTTCATTTTTTTTTAATTTAATACGCAGGAGTGCTTGTGCTTGCCCCGCACTAAAGCCAAGGGTTGCCACCATTAAGTCACCTTCCCAAAAAGCCAAACCTGTTGGCGGTGTTGTCATGTTTGGCCAACTTAAGAGAGGATCAACGTATCCAGTTTTCTTGGGTGCCCCAACCATCAGCGGCCAACCATAATTACCGCTTGCAGTAATAACATTCACTTCATCATAGTTAGAGAGACCAGCCTCCCCCGAGGGGCCGTGTTCCGTCGCAAAAAGGTCGCCAGTGCTTGAATCCCAAGTAAGACCTTGCATATTGCGGTGGCCAAAAGAGTAAATGGCAGAACCGGTGATCGGGTTATCTTCCGGTATCCCACCATCAGGGGTTACTCTGAGAAGTTTTCCGCCCAGACTATTTAGTGATTGTGCTATTTTTCGGTCAAAGATCTCACCTGTTGCCACATACAACATGCCATCAGGTCCAAAGGCAATGCGTCCCCCATTGTGGTATTTACCGCCAGGGATTCCAGAAATAATAACACGATCAAAATGGCCACCATCATCCCTAAGCTCAATGCGAACTACTCTGTTTGTTCGGGAGGTCCCTCGCTTCTTGTATGTGTGCATGATGTAAAGATAGGGTGTTCTTTGATCGAACTCAGGATGCAGGGCCAGCCCCATCAATCCCCCCTCACCGCCGACTTGTACACCAAGGCAGGCAGCCAGCGTTTTTTGCAAAGCCCCGGATCTATTGAAACAAGGCAGCGGCTTTGCTAACAAGCGCCCGTTATTAATTATTCGAATACGGCCCGGCCTCTCGCTTACCATCGCCCTACCATCAGGCAGAAAAACCAGAGACCAGGGAACGTTCAGATTCTCAACCCAAGGCGTGACTTTGATCCCCGGCACGTTCAATAAAAATTGATCTTCTACTTTCTGAGGTTTTGGTCCGACCAGAATTTCAGCCACAGAAACTGAAATACTGATCCAGACAAAAGCAACAATTACAAAACCCCAATAAAGACCTTTGCGAACACTAAAGGTCCACATCCCCTTTAAGCAACCGTTGTGAAATTGTGCGATTGAGTATTTCATTGGATCCATCCGCAATATTTATAATTCGGAGATATTGCCAAGCTTCTGCCAAACCAACTTCATTTGTAAGCCCCATTGCCCCATGAACCTGCATCGCCCGGTCAACGGCCTTCAACCCCCGCTGCACAGAATACACTTTGGCCATGGACAACTCTTTAACAGCAGGCTGCCCTTGATCCAGTAATTTGGTTGCATTCAATCCCATCAAATGGGCTGCATGCAGTTCAGTGGCAGCTTCCGCCAATGGAAAAGTAACCCCTTGATATGATGCGATTGGTTTCCCAAAGGCTTCCCGTATTTTGGCATATTCCAAAGATAATTCCAGTGCCCATCGCCCTAAACCGACTGCTCGCGCTGAATTATATATACGACCAAGGGATACACCGTATAAAGCAGCCCCAAAACCATTATGTAATTCACCCACTAATTGCCATGGCTCGACACGTAATCCTTCAATACGTAGTTCAGCTTCATCCCCGCCGATATGACCAAATAATTTCACAACCCGCTGCACTTCAAAACCGGGCGCATCTGTTGGCACTAGAAATGCTGAAATCCCGCCTTTTTTTGCCCGAGCCCGTTCGGGATCTGTAATAGCAAACAGAACACAATAATCCGCAATTGGGGCGTTTGAGATCCAAATTTTACGCCCTTCAATAACCCAGCCGTCCCCATCAGGTGTCGCCCGAGTTTTGATCATTGTAGCGTCAGAACCCGCTGCCGGTTCCGATAGGGCAAAACACATGGACTTCGATCCAGACATCAAGGGAGGTAGAACATCGTTTTTAGCTCTATCTGTTACTTTTTCCAGTAACCGGCTTGGTCCAAACGCCCAATGAGACAACGCATATAACATCATCCAGTTTTGAGGCCCACACGTTCGAAACAGCTCCTCCCAACAGGCATAATAGGCTTGCATCCCAAATCCGCCGCCGCCCAAACTTTCTGGGACGCACATATGATAAAAACCCGCTTCGGCAGATGCCATACGGACTTCTGTGATCAATTTCTGTACGGGCGCGGAAAGTGCACCATCTTCGTCATATTTTAATCGCGGATTTTCAAGTAGATCGCGGTTTTGTTCATGGCGCGGCATGACTTCCGCTTCAGCGAACCCGCGAATGGCGTCACGAATTTCAGATACATTTTCAGGAAGATCGAAAGCAATGGCAGACATATTGTTTTTCTTTCGTAACACCGGACAAAGTTATTTTTATTGTTTAGCGCCCGGAAGGTGTCAGGTTAGAAAATCACATTAATTTATACGTATAAATTATACAACCATGAAAATTCGCACAAAAAAAGGGTGCAAAGCAGTTATCCACTACTTTGCACCCAAAATGCCTTAACGGCTTATATTTTCTTAGGTTCGACGAGGTTTATTCGTCGCCCCAACCACTGACAGCTTTCACTTCCAGAAAATCTTCCAGACCGAAAACACCGCCTTCACGGCCGTTACCAGATTGCTTGTAGCCACCAAATGGTGAACCGGCACCCCGTGCGTTTCCGTTCATTTCAACCATACCTGAGCGCAAACGACGGGCCATACGATTGGCTTTTTTGCTATCTGTGGTTTGAACATAATTGGTCAATCCGTAGACAGTGTCATTGGCAATTTTAACAGCTTCTTCTTCTGTATCGAATGGAATCATAACCATCACCGGACCGAAAATTTCTTCCCGTGCGATCGTCATTTCATTGTTTACATCTGCGAAAACTGTTGGACGAACGAAGTAACCTTCATCCAGTCCTTCAGGGCGTTCAAGACCGCCAGCGACAAGGCGCGCGCCTTCATCGATACCTTTTTTGATCAAGCCCTGGATTTTGTTGAACTGCAATTCAGAAACAACTGGACCAATATGGCGACCCTCTTTAGACGCGACATCAACTGTTGCAGCACCAGCAACAGCAGTTGCCGTTGCAACGGCATCATCATAAATAGACCGTTCAACCAGCATTCTAGTTGGTGCATTACAAGATTGGCCTGAATTCATCAGCACTTGCATAACACCGCGTTTTACGGCTTTCTCGTCAGCATCAGCAAAGACAACATTTGCGCCCTTACCACCGAGTTCAAGAGCAACACGCTTCACTGTATCTGCCGCATTTTTAGAGATTGCAACACCAGCGCGCGTTGAGCCTGTGAAAGAAATCATGTCCACATCAGGGTGGCTTGTAAGCTGACTACCGACACCGACGCCGTCACCATTTACAAGGTTAAACACTCCTTTAGGGAAACCCGCTTCTTCCATGAATTCTGCAAATAGCATAGAGGAAAGTGGCGCAATTTCAGACGGTTTCAAAACCACTGTACAGCCAACAGCAATGGCCGGGATGACTTTCAAAGTCACCTGGTTCATAGGCCAGTTCCAAGGCGTGATCAAACCACACACGCCAATTGGCTCATACAAAATACGATCGTTTGGCGCATGAGAGCCCAACATTTTATCGAATTCAAACTTTTTGAATGCCCGAATGAAATTTCGAATATGGAAGGCACCGGAACCTGATTGAGCTGTTTTCGCTAGGTTAATAGGCGCACCCATTTCCAATGAAATCGCTTCACCCATTTCAGCTGAACGTGCTTCATAGATATCAGCCAGCTTTTCGACTAAGGCAATTCGCTCATCCTTGGATGTTTCGGCCCAGCTGATGAAAGCGTCTTTAGCCGCAGCCACAGCCGCATCTGTATCTGCTTGATCACCAATTGAGATCACAGCACAAGCATTTTCATTGGACGGATCAATAACGTCAAGATCCTTTGGTGCTGCAGGAGATACCCACTCACCATTGATATAAAAATTACGTTTGTCTAACACCGCATCGCTCCCGTTTCTTAATTAATTTGTGAAGGTCATCAACCCCCTACCCATAGTCAGGTACCCCTCTTTTCAAACGAGGTCAACTGAAGGGCACGGTCTGATGAACAAAGGACCAAAAAAACAAGATTAAACCAGTGCCCACAGAAGCACAAGCGGTCCCCTTAAAAGAGGGAATGTTTATTCGTTTGTCAGTAATTTGAATTAAAAAATAATAAGTAGGAATCAAACCACAAATTAAACAATTCATATGTTCTAGCGCTAAGTAAAAACACCAACACAGCAGTTATTAGTGAACACGCAATGGGTACTTATTAAAGTTTGCCTACAAATTCAAACATAAGAAATAAAAACCTCTCTTTTTCTATACTCATACTGGTCGTTGATTAACTAAGTAGATACCCGGGTGGTGAGATACCAAAGCTAATGAACTGATGTCCTAATCCCTCATTGCTTCAGGCAGGTACATAGCGATATCAGGAAATGCGATTAAAAATCCGATCATCACAAACATCGCGATAACAAACGGAATTGATCCAATAATCACATCATTGATCGGTCCGCCTTTCCTAATCCCCTGAACCACATACAAGTTCAGCCCGATGGGAGGAGTTACTAACGCAGTCTCGATCAACAACATTAATAATATACCAAACCATACAGGATCATACCCTTGCGCGATAATTAGTGGCGCAATAATAGGGACCGTGGTTATCATCAAAGTGAGGGTTTCCATGAAGAAACCCAGAACTACATAAAACAAGATGACAGCCAATAGTGTCTCGAAACTTGAAAGCCCTAAACTGGTAATAAATTCTGTTAGCTGACTGGTAAGACCAATCCCTGACAACACAAAATTCAAGAAATAGGCGGCAATAATGATCAACATGATCATGGCAGTCGTGCGCATGGCGCCCTCAACCGCCTCCTTAAGCATTGTGACATTTAATCTCTTATAACCAGCTGCCAACGCCAGCGCTGCTATCACCCCCAGAGCAGCAGATTCAGTTGGCGTCGCCCAACCTAAGTAAATTGAACCGATCACCACAAAAAAGATAAAGAATGGGGGAAGCAAATCCACAAGACCGTTCATGCGAGTTGACCAAGAAACAGATACTTTTTCGCCATCCCAATCGCGACGCAGCAAGCAGGCGATCAATACAGTCAGCATAAAAAGACCAGCGAGGGCTAACCCTGGCAAGATCCCCGCCATATACAAATCGGGAATGGATGTATCAGTCAGCGCTCCGTAAATGATAATATTTATGGAAGGCGGAATTAATATACCAAGAGTTCCTCCCGATGCTAACGTTCCTAAAAACAGCCGTTCATTATATTTCTGAGCTTTAATCTGCGGCTCAGCTAAAGTACCAATGGTGGCGGCTGTCGCAACACTGGAGCCGGAAGTTGCCGCAAAAAGCGCACTGGCCCCCACATTGCAATGCATCAAGCCACCGGGCAACCATGTTAGCCAATAGCTCATAGATCGATACATTCGTTCTGCAATACCAGTCCGCAAAAGCAACTCTCCAAGCAAAACAAATAAGGGGATTGCCACAAGTAGAAACTCAGTTGATGTGGACCAGGCGATTTCTCCAATTGCCATATGCAAAGGCATAAAAGAATAGCTGTAATTGAGCACAAGCGCCAAAAGCGCCAAGGTGGCGGCAACAGGAATTGCCAAAGCCAACAACCCCATCAGCACCCCTAATGTAGATACAAGCATTATGCAACCTCCACTTTTGAATCACGTGTATTTTTCAAATGAACCTTTTCGGCTCTCTCAACAGCTTCCAATTCCTCTTTCAATTCTTCGTCTATGGTAATCGTGCCTGCAATTTCATTTATTTTATCGAAGTCTCGTCCAAGCAATGCCTGCAGCGATCGACTAAGAAGTAGTAAGACTGTAAAGGAAAAACCGATTAGCCCCATCACCCAGAGGCCTTGGGGAATCCAGAGAGGTGTTGCCAAAGGCGTATTCGCCGTCGCCCCAAAGTCCCACGAAGTTTGCCACACTCCCACTCCATACCAAGATAACGTTCCAGCGAAAATAAGGAGGGAAACTAAGGACAAGATATCAAGCAATGCACTTACAGGTTTTGGAAGATGCGCATAAATCACATCCACCCGAATGTGAGCTCGCTGCAAAAGCGCGAAAGAAAGCGCCCAAACAGTACTTATTGCCAGCGCATAATTCGCCATTTCATCAGCTCCCCCCAATGTAATCAGGAAAAGCTTTCGTAAAACAACTTCTGTTCCAATGATGAACGCAGCAACAATCATCATTGCACCGCCACACCAAACACCTAAACGCGCGATCCGAAGGCCAAACTGTTCAAGATGATCAAACATATTAATACCATTCATAGTTGTAATAAACACCCCCTAAGAATGCGACCGCATGCTTACCCGAAAGGTCTAGGTAAACCTACGGTCGCCAGGGAGAAATTTTATTCTAATTTACTTTTGCCGTGATTCCCACAACCTTACCGATTGTATTATTCCACTTACCAACACATTCAGCACCACAACGGTTTGCCCATTTGGGGACAATCACAGTTTCCATAATTTCCCTTAGCTTGGCACGATCGGCAGTTGATACAGGCACAAGTTTAATATTTGCTGCATTTCCGTTAGTACAAGCTCCCCCTGTATTACAGGCGATACCAGTTTGAGTTTCAGCGTCAGCCGCATTCCAAACTTCATTTTCCCAAGTAGCAATTTCAGAAGTTAGGAAACTCTGTACATTTTCTGACAAACCATTCCATGTTTTCAGATTAACACCGTGCATAATCATGCCCCAGCCAACAGGCAATGCGTATAAGTGTGTCGTAACCTCATGCCATTTAGCGAGATTTCCCGAATAAGCACCTGTGATTGCACAATCTGCGACACCCTTTTGCAACGCGGGAACAACCTCACTGAAGGCTATATTGACACCAGTTCCTCCGACAGCACTGACAAACTCAGATAGAGATTTTGAAAAAGTTCTAACTTTTTTGCCCTTCAAATCAGTTAGGCTGGTAATCGGGGTTTTACAATACATCACCTGCGCATGAATTGGGAAAATTGCCAGCATCTTAATGCCATACTTTTTCTCGTAGAGATCTGAAAGAACGGGTTTATATGCTTGAACAACATTACGTGCTGTCTCAATATCTGCACTAAACCCTGCTAGATCGACAGCTTCATTTTCAGGATCGTCGCCCGCGACATATCCCAAAATTGTGGATCCAAAATCAATAACACCAGTTCTCATCAAACGGAACACCTCTGCCCCTTTTAGACCCATTTCATTGAAACCCTTGATGTCTGCGGTAATAGCACCTCCTGAGCGCGTAGGTATGGTCTTCGTCCAAAAAGGCTGTTCTCTTTCTTTATAAACCGAAAGGTTCGCCCAAGTTCCGACGACATTCACTTTAGTCTGTGGTAATTCCGCTGCCTGCGATACTGCCGCCGACATCAAAACAGTACTGCCAAGCAATACAGTCGTGCCTAATTTTAATAGTGTTTTTAACATCTTAGTATCCTCCCATTTTAGAAATTTAATATGATTGTTGTATAGTTGCCCCGGCCCAACTTGGTACATCAGTGATCAACATACTGCCCGGTGCATGTGTTATGCAGATCGACGGTTTCGCCGCTTGAATTGCGGCCTGAGGCGTAACTCCGCACGCCCAGAAAACAGGTATTTCATTTTCCTTGATTGAGACAGGTTCTCCATAATCTGGCTTATCCAGATCCATGATCCCGATTTGTTTCCCATCCCCCAGATGAATGGGCTCGCCATGGGCATAAGTATAACGTGATGTAATGCTGCAAGCCCGAATAGCATCGGCCGCGGGCATCGGTCTCATGGAAACAACAACGGGCCCTTTAAACGGTCCTGCTGGTTGTGTTTGCAAAGACGTTTTATACATAGGAACAGTGGTGTCATTTTCGATATGACGCAAACGAATGCCGCCTGCCATCAACGCTTCTTCGAAGGTGAATGAACAACCAAGTACAAACGCGACAAAATCAGAACGCCAGTGCCCAGAAACATCGTGCATCTGTTCAGTCAGCTCTCCATCTTGATAAATATTATACAAAGGAGCATCAATGCGAATGTCGATGTTAGAGCCAAGAGATCTCATCATGGGATCCCCAACATTAGAGACACCAACTAAAGGACACGGTTTCGGATTACGCTGACAGAACAAGAAAAAATCCAACGCATATTCTGAGGGCAGGATCACGACATTTCCCTGAATATAACCAAGCCCAATGCCTGCAGTATGCCCACGATAGGCACCGGAACGGATCTCAGCTCTCAACTTGTGATTATCCAAACCCCTAAGGCTTACTGGTTGCCCGATATTTTCTGCGCTTGTCGCTCCGTTTTGGTTCGTTAAATTCACGTCTATCATTCCCTCATTTCAAAGCCTGCATTAGCCTTTGGTCATGAGCGTAAGATTTCAGTTTTGTTAAATAAAATCCAATTGTTAATTTTTGTGAATATCAATAAATAAATTTTATCGCACACCCCATTAACGCCTATTACTATTTAAATTTTCTCTTATTGCGGTGATTTTATTGAATATATTGGACATGCTAAACGGATTGTCCAATTAGCCGACTTTGTAGTCAAAAGCGACTTCCTGCGCCAACTCAGCTGTCTTTTCTGTCACTGGATCAAATGGGTTAGTCGCATAGGAGGCTGTAAAATTTAGATTCTCAGGCGCCCAAGCACAAGGAATTTCAACCAAAGTCCCTTCTCCTAGCTCCTTCTCAACCATTCGGCGGGGAAAAGTTCCTATTCCCATTCCATCTATTGTCATACGCAAACATGCCGCAAGCGAGCTCGATGGAAAAATTCTCAAACGATCACTGCTATAGTCACGCAACCGTTTACTTATCTCAATAAAAGGACGTGTATTTCGCGCATAAGTCAGCAAAGTAAAATTAGCCAATACTTCTACAGGAATTTCTGAATTAGTCGGTATATTCAGACTTGGCGAGGCAAACCAGCGAAGCGGCAAATCCACTAAAGCTATATTTTCAATACTATAATCGGAGATAGGCCCCATAAGAAAAGCCAGATCAAGGGAGTGCGAAACCAACTCATTTCTAAGATTAACGGTTACATCGACAGATAACTCTACATCCACATCGGGATAGGTCTCGTGCAAGCGGCTTAAAAATTTGGGTAATATTGTATGTACGATCGTCTCTGAAACACCTAACCTCAACACCCCAGCTAACCGCGAACTATCCCCGGCCCTCTCTCGCAACAAGTCAGTCGCCTTGAGTACTTTTTCAGCATAACTCAATAGCTCCTGCCCCTTTGCAGTTAAACGTGTAGAGCTGGTATTTCGCACCAAGAGCTTAACACCCAGAGCATCTTCTAGTGTCGCGATACGGGCAGAGATTGCAGGTTGAGTCGTATGCAGTTTTTCTGCTGCTTTACGAAAATTCCCAAGGGTTGCCACCCACAAAAAGGTTTCGAGTTGACGTAGATTGAAGTCCATTTATCCAACTAAAGATTGCATTTAATTACATACATTAATAGCATTAATTTAGCATATTGCTGACCGTTTGTCCGGATTATTTTATAAGATTAATCTCAATCACGTATTTGTAGAAACACACTTGATAATAGAACACAACAATATCTGTTCATTTTCAATAGTGCTATCCCCACAGTTCTTTTTTAACAAAATCAGCACATAAATGCTGTTGTGCACTGTTGTAGTTTTCCTCAAAAGATTCTTTACTATCAACAAGTTCCTTCACCTCTTCAATTCGGCTAATCAGAATCTTACTAGCCTGCTCTTCTGATAATAAAAGGAAGCCCTGCCACCTGCTCGCAAGCTTACTTGCGTTCATCATTGCCGAAATTTTATCTTCTTGGCGGGAAAATAAATTTTGGGAAGCAAAAACAAGAACAGCACATTCTAAATATTCAGCGGCTAAAGTTTGGACTTCTTGGCTTTGTGTTTTGCCATCATCTGCACGGATTGAATTGGCTTGCGAAAAAACTAACAATGCCAAACCCAGCATTAATAAACACTTAGTCCTTATACGCCTGGAAATTAATTCATTCACCATTTCAGCTAAATTTCGCCTCTCAAATCAGCACTTATGGTCAAATTTATTTAGGTTTATTTACTCATTAAACGATTATTAGTGTTATCTAATTTATCATTTTCCTTAATGAACATGCAACCAGAAAATAAGAACGGCTTTCATCTACTAAAATCATCAGCCCAATTTTCAAAGAAAAAAGGGCTGATAATTTCGACGACATCCTTAGGATACTAATTTTTCCAAGAACAACTGAGCCGTCGCTTCAGAAGATTGAGGATTTTGACCGGTGATCAAAAGGCCATCAGCCACAGCAAATGAACTCCAATCACCTGATTTGCGAAAAATGGCACCGTTTTCAATTGCTTCCTGTTCGATGGAAAAAGGAACAAGTGCCGTAGCACCAACAATTTCTTCTTCACTATCTGTGAAAGCTGAGAACTCTTTACCTTTAATAACAAAGTCACCGTCAGAATTTTTAACCTGCAGCAAAGCAGCAGACCCGTGACAAACAGCTCCGACGGGCTTGCCCTGCGCTAGAAAATCTGAGATCAACGACAATGATTTCTCATTATTTGCCAAATCCCATAAAGGCCCATGGCCTCCTGGATAGAAAACAGCATCAAACTCTTCAGCATCCAATTTCTCCAATATACACGTGTCCGCGAGTAATTTTCGAACCGTATCATCCTCTGCGAAGCGACGTGTGGCATCTGTAGCATATGCCTCTTGCTCACTGGTAGGATCAATAGGTGGCGTCCCCCCCTTTGGAGAAGCAAGCGTCACTACCGCACCTTTATCAATAAACAAGTAGTATGGGGTGGCAAATTCTTCCAACCAAAAGCCGGTTGCGTTTCCACTAGTGCCAAATTCATTGTGCGAGGTAAGAACCATCAAAATTTTCATTATTTACTCGTTCGTTATAATCCAATTGTCACATCATAATTGATGCACACAATTGACGTAATTCCTCTTTATGTTAATTCATTGTAAAGTTTTAGTTCACAATAGGTTTTAACATGCTTGATGAAATACGAGGCATGGTCGTCTTTGCCCGCGTTATTGAACACGGAAGTTTTGCAGAGGCAGCACGCAAGCTTGGCGTTAGTCGAGCAGCCGTTAGCCGCCAGGTTAAAACGATGGAAGATCGATTGGGAACGCGATTATTACATCGCAACACGCGCAATTTGAGCCTAACAGATGTGGGCAAAGGATATTACCAAAGTTGCAAACTGATTGCAGACGAAGCGATCATGGCAACCCAGAAGGCGCAGAACCTGAGAGATGAACCTATGGGTCGAATCTCGATCACTTGCTCAGCAAATTTCGGCCTAAAGCGTGTTGTACCAATCTTAAGCGATTTTCGAAAACAGTACCCGAAAATTGAGCTGAGCGTTGAGCTTACGGATGAGAATATAAATCTCGTAGGAGGTGGCTTCGATCTAGCACTTAGAGCTGGACCTCTGCCAGATTCTGAAATGATGGCACGAAAACTAATCACAATCACGCGGCATATCTGTGCGAGCCAATCATATCTCAAGGAATTTGGTACACCTAGGAATCCTGAAGATCTGGCGGCACATAATTGGGTGACATATAGCCGCCAAGCACCCCACTTTACTTTTTCTCTGAATGGAAAGAACTATCGAGTAAAAACCAACAGCATGATCCAAACCAATAATGCTGCAGCTCGCTTGAAATTCGTCCAAGAAGGGCACGGGTTGAGTATTTTACCTGCAAGTGACCTTGAAAATCATTCGTTGGATCAGCTGATAATTTTGTTTCCGGAATACCAGTTGCCTAAACTTGATATATTTGCGGTCTACCCGCCAGGCGCGGCTTCAACAATGAAAGTAAGAATGCTCATTGATCATCTTGCCATACATCTGTAGCAATAGTTGGTCGTTGAAGTGTCAATGCGCTATATTAAATTAATTTTTTATATCTATCTTGGAAACTGGGAAAATTGCGTTACCGTAAAGAGTCTTCATTCGAAAATAAGCGCAAGGTTCTTTTTGTTCCTCTTGGGCTAGAGTATGACATGAATTGCTGTGGCATAAAGTCTATTTCAGCTAATATTCAAGAAATACTAGAAAATGCGCCTAGGTCTAAAACCAAGGAACAAAAGTGAATGTGGGCGTCTAAAAACACTAGGAAAACCCAGTTTGGTTTATTTCAAGAATCCCTTGGAAAACGGCTGATATTTTTTGTTTTCATGATCTATCTTGTCATTGCCATCGCGATAACTTTAGTTCAACTTGGGCTTGAATTTTTCAGAGTTAGAGATACCTTGGAAGTGGACATCATTGAAATTAGCCGGACCATCTATCCTAATCTCTCGGAACAACTTTGGAACCTTGATAATGAAGGAGTTCGCCGGTCCGTTGAAGGTGTCGTTGAAATTGAGAAAATTCTGGGATTTCAAGTATTTGATGAAAAGGGCACTTTAATCGCTTCAAAAGGCTTGAATACCAACCAATCAAGTCAACAAACAAATATTCCCCTAAATACAAGCGGCATCTTCGATAACTTTTTTGGGCACCGGTTTGATATTAACTATGTAGATTCAGATGACGGAAAAGCCTACTTTGTTGGTCGCGGAGAAATTTTTTCTGGTCGCAAAGTCATCATTGATACCTTGAAATATGGTTTCCTGCTGATCATTGTAAACTCGATTGTCAAAACCTCCGTCTTATGGTTCATCATAAACTTTTTCATAATTAGAATGGTGGAGAAACCGGTAAACCAATTAGCCAGGGAAAACAGACTTTTCGACCCAGATCAGCCGGACTTAAATCAATCGGCTCGTAAAGTACTTACGAAAGGCGCAAGCAGGCCTGATCAAATCGGGCTTCTTTTTCAGAGTTACATGAATATGCGTCAATTAATTGCGCGCCGCCTGCAAAAACTGCAAAAACTAAATAGTGATGGGCAAAAGATTGTTGAATCGTCTTCTGTTAGTTCTCTTATTTCGCAGATAGAAAGTATACTCCCTGATCATTGCAAGTATGGTGAACTGCTAATCTTTATAGAGGACGATGATCATTGGAGGTGCCAATATCGATCCAACGGTTTTAATAATCTCCCCTCGATACATTTTCCAACTGGCTTCTTTGAGGCATCCCAAGAAGAGGGCACTATTTTTATGCCCCCCTTAGAGACAGCACAAAATCTGTCTCAAGCAATTTTTAAAAAATCGACCGAAAACCCCGTTAATATCCATTCGTTTCTTGTTTCAGCAACAACATTGAGGAGCGGTCACAATAGCCTGATTATTCTAAGCAATGTCGATGCAAGTATCACCCATAAAAAAGCGAACATGTTGTATCTTGGAAATGTGTTGCAGATTTTCGCTTCTTCATTCGAAAATGTCAGCCTTGTTGAAACGATTACCAACAGCAACCAAGAATTAGAATCAGCTATTAAAGCACTTGCTTTAAGTGAAGGCCGGTTTAAGGATTTTGCAGAATCTTCTTCTGATTGGTTCTGGGAGATGGATGCTGATTTACGATTTAGTTTTATTTCAGAAAAATTCGAAGAAGTAACTGGCAATAAAATTTCTGAGCGGCTCGGTACATTGCGAAAAGACAGCGCGGGTTCAGTTTCTGAACAAGATAAGTGGGAGAAGCATCACGCGGTTCTTCAAGCGCATCGTCCGTTCAAAGATTTTGAATATGAATTTGAAGCAGTCGATGGAAAAACAGTAAATGTAAGTGTTAGTGGTGTCCCGATCTTCACTAAAGACGGCGTATTTTCTGGGTATCGGGGTAGCGCTATGGCCGTTACCCAGCGCAAAAAATTGGAGGAACAACTCCGGCGGTCTCAACGTATGGAAGCAATAGGTCAGCTTACGGGAGGCGTAGCTCACGATTTTAATAATCTTCTAAACATTATATTGGGAAATGCTGAATTACTTGAAGAAGAGGGAAACGATGCCGATTTCACAAAAAAAAGAACGGCAGAAATAATAAAAACCGCATTACGCGGCGCAGCATTGACCAGTCGCCTACTCGCCTTTTCGCGAAAACAAACCTTATCACCAGCAACCGTAGATATATCCAAGCTAATTGATGATCTGGAAGACATGTTAAAGCGCACTCTAGGGGAGACAATTGCGCTAAAAATAAACCACCAGAACCTACTTTGGTCTGCGAAGGTAGACAGACATCAGTTTGAGAATGCCTTAATAAACCTGGCCATCAATGCACGCGATGCAATGCCGAAAGGCGGCACGTTAACAATTGAGACGAACAACTGCACTCTTGATGAAATCTACACAGAAAAGCATGAAGATTTGATGCCTGGGGACTATATGACAGTCGCTGTTAGCGATACGGGCACAGGCATGACCTTAGAGACCCAAAAAAATGCTTATGAGCCTTTCTTCACCACGAAGGAAGTTGGCAAAGGGAGTGGGCTGGGCCTGAGTATGGTGTACGGCTTCTCGAAACAATCAGGTGGGCATCTCAGTATTTACAGCGAAGTAGATCAAGGCACGACCGTTCAGCTATACCTGCCCAGATCATCCAATCAAAAAAAGATTAATCCCAAAAATAGGGATGAAAACCCAGAAATTACTACTGGGACAGAGAACATCCTAGTGGTGGAAGATGATGAAAGCCTGCGCGAAATACCTGTATCCATCCTTCGAGAACGCGGTTACCAAATTATAGAGGCCGCCGATGGAGAGGAAGCAATTAACCATCTAAAGAATGGGAGTAATTTTGACCTCCTCTTTACTGATGTGGTTCTTCCCGGCAGCATAAATGGCGTAGATATTGCGACAGAAGCCAAACTAATTCACCCTGATATAAAAATTCTATTTGCAACCGGATATGCAGAAAATGCTGTTATGCAGAACGGTAAATTGGAGGCCGGTGTCAACTTAATTAACAAGCCCTATAGCCGTGCATCTTTACTTAAAATGGTGAGAGACATCTTAGATCGACAAGAACATTAAATCTGAGATTTGAATTGAATTTCAGCTTGTGTAAAACCTGTAAATAATATTGTTTAAATGCACGAAAAATTCAATTTATACGCGACTAATATTCATACTGTATGCCCAATTATTCTATTTTGTACTGGTTGTTCTTTGGAATATTGCAGGTGTCGTTTTAATTGCCAATGACTTGCGGGCACCTGGCCCAACTGCAAACTTGCTTGGTGCTGGCATTGTGACCTTTTTGGCCCTAATTCTAATTTATGGGTCGCGTCAGAAAGTGTGGCTATATGCGGCTATTTCCGCCCTGTCTTTTATAGGGGCAGCAGCAGCAATTTTTCAAGCATTCACGGCAGATATCAGCCTTTGGCCCTCAGATTTTTGGCGCTACTGTGGTGTCACTTTAAATCTATTTGGAGCAGTCGCACATTCGATCGCTATTTTCTCAACAAATCAGATACGAGGCGTGCATCTAAAGAGGCAGTGATGCACGCCCCGGATGGTTAAACTGCTGCGTTAATTTTCTGAACAGCTTCATCCGTTGTCCAAACGGCATTGGCTATAAATCGAAAATTGGTCAACGCAGCAAGATAACCATCTCCCTCAGGAAGTATTGCCGCGGCTGTCGCATCTTTTACGACGGCAACCTCAAACCCTTGTTCGATTAACTCGCGCATATGGGATTCGGTGCATAAGTTGGCAGACATACCCGACAAGATGACTTGATCAATTTTGTTTTTACGAAGCTGCAATACTAAGTCATTTGACTCGTTACCATATACTTTGTGCGGGGAAGTAATGATGGTTTTTCCATCATGAATATACTTCTTGTATTGTTGCATAAAGTCGGCCCCGGAATTCTCGAACCCTTCCGTTGTCAACGACCCCTTCCGATCAAACATCCCTATTTTATGCATCAGTTTTTCTAAAGCACCTTCAAATTTCCAACCGTGATCTGTTGGATAATAATAGTGAGGGGAGACGGCAACAGTTAAGTCTCGACTTTTTGCAGCCTTAAACAATCTATCTATATTTTCCACAGTATTATGCTGCGTCACACTCTTACCAACTACTGCCCAAGTCACACCTTCCGGGCTCAGAAAGTCAATCTGCGGGTCAGTGACGACAAGAGCTGTACGCTTCAGGTCCAGAACCATATCACTCGGCGGCAAAGCAGGTTTAGCAGGATCAGCATATGGATCCTTTGCTGCGGCAGATGCACTTGCAATGCTTCCACCGATAACAGCCGCCGTAGTCGCAGCTACTCCAACCCCTAGCGCTTTACGCCGGTTAATGAGATCTTTTTGGTGTTTTTCAGACATACTGTTTCCTTTGTTAAAACTTATTTTTCAAAGCTATGCATGTCTATGTGCCTTTTCGTCCGAAAAATGCCCTAATTCGTAAATATATGTATTTCTTCGTCTAGAATTAATAACAGTATCTATTCATGGCTTTTGAACATATATTTAATGAATTGGAAATTACAGCGCATCCGTTTGCCTTGTGCGAACTGTACGGAAAATGCGATTTAGGACTTGGACACCGCCCTTTTTCCACGCTCCATTACATCCTAGCGGGAAAAGGCGAAATCATACTTCAAGGCCACCCGCCGATTGAAATACAACGGGGAACTCTGGTGTTAGTGCCAGCGCTACAATCTCATACATTGCGCAGTTTTGGGAACATTGAGCAGTCGCTCCCTTCTTGTTATCCGGAGAAACTAGGCCTTATTCGACATCATTTCGGGAGCAAAGAGTCCCCGGCGGACAACCGATTGCTTGCAGTATGCAGCCAGGTGAAAATCGGACTCCGTGGCGTTGGTGATTTAATCGATTTGATTCGAGAACCCATCATTGAACAAGTGGCCCAAGACGATGCAATGGCTGCCCCGGTAAATCAGTTGTTAAAAGAAATGTCATCTCCTGAACTTGGAAGTCGAGCCATGATCCGTGTTCTCCTAATGCAATGTATGATCTATCTTTTGAGACAACGTTTAGCCGCTCGTGATAGAGGGCTTTCTTGGATGGCTGCGTTGACAGATGAGAAATTGTGGACTGCCTTGCAATTAATGTTGGACACACCTGGAAATCCGCATTCTGTTGAAAGCCTCGCGGAAGTTGCCGGGATGAGTAGATCAACTTTCTCCAAACGTTTTTCTGAGGCCTATGGAAATGGTCCCATGGAGTTGTTGCGGACCCTTAGAATGCACCGTGCGGCGACAATGCTAGCGGAGTCAGATTTACCTGTTAAACGCATTGCACAACTCTCTGGCTTCCAAAGTAGAAGTGCTTTTTCGCGGGCCTTCGAGTTTGTGGTGGGAGCAGCCCCTGGACGTTTTCGCGCAGACTCAAACAAATCATAAGCCTGCGCGTCCCCCACCTTAAATCTCAATAGTAAGGCTCTTCATAGTCCGACCATAACCACCCGCCATGATGCCTTGAATTTCATCCTCTTCCAGATTTAGTTTTACAGTGATTAGGCTTGGCGACGCCGGCGCCATATAATACCCTTGATCAATATATAAAGTTTCTTTTTTGACATTAAAAAAGTCATATAAAACACTGGCAAGGGGTCCCGCGGCCATTCCAGTTCCGGCCTCTTCCTCAATCGCATAACGGGGGGCGAACATGCGGGCAGTTGCATCATTATTCGTTGCGAGCTCGTCGGTCGTAAAAATGTAATACCCAATTAAGTCTAGTTTTTCACTGATTTCAGTAATTTTCTCAAAATTTGGTTTCAAGTTAGCAAGGACCTCTCCACT
>Ga0209826_1000065_pt1 | contig 68490 bp, 65 predicted proteins | sample GOMGulsemesocosm_5_FD_184637 | JGI IMG/M metagenome (GOLD analysis project Ga0209826, IMG submission 184637) | Methane-oxidizing microbial communities from mesocosms in the Gulf of Mexico - GOM15C Gulf of Mexico (SPAdes) (version 2) | ecosystem: Environmental > Aquatic > Marine > Cold seeps...
GATGATAGTACTGAAATTTATTTAAAAACCAATGAAATTGTTCCTCTATTAACAAAGGTAGAGAAAAAAGACGGCGAGAAAGAAGGTGAAGAGTCGGGACCTGGTGATTTTACAGTTGATGAAAAATCTAAGCAGCTACATTTAACTGAAGCAGGTCATGAACACATAGAGTTATTACTGGTTCAGCATGGATTGTTGGATGAAGGTTCAGGCTTGTATGAGCCAGCGAACATACGATTGATGCACTATTTGAATGCTTCACTTAGGGCACATGTTTTATTTCATCGTGATGTTGACTATATTGTACAAAATGATGAAGTCATTATTGTGGATGAATTTACTGGGCGCATAATGCCGGGACGAAGGTGGTCTGAAGGCTTGCATCAAGCAATGGAGGCCAAAGAAGGCACAAAAATTCAAAGTGAAAATCAAACACTTGCATCAATTACTTTTCAGAATTATTTTCGATTATATGAAAAATTATCTGGGATGACAGGAACTGCTGATACTGAGTCATTTGAGTTAAATAAAATTTATGGACTTGAGGTTGTAGTTATTCCGACTCATCGCCCTATGACTCGGCTAGATAAAGGGGATTTGATCTATTTAACGGCAAAAGAAAAATATTTGGCTATTACTGAAGATATAAAAGACTGTGTTAAGCGAGGGCAGCCAGTTTTAGTCGGTACAACGTCGGTGGAAAACTCTGAATTAATCTCGAGTATTTTGACTCAGTCTAAGGTTAAGCATGAAGTGTTAAATGCGAAACAACATGAGCGTGAGGCTAATATTATTGAGCAAGCGGGTATGCCGGCAGCAGTTACTATAGCGACCAATATGGCAGGGCGAGGGACAGATATTGTGCTCGGTGGAAATATGGAGGCGCAAATTGCTGCACTAGGCGAAAGTCCTTCGCTGGCAGAAACTGATAAAGTTAAAGGTGAGTGGTTAGACTTGCATGAGCGTGTATTGCAGAGTGGTGGACTACACGTTATTGGTTCAGAGAGGCATGAATCTCGTCGAATTGATAATCAATTGCGTGGGCGCTCTGGAAGGCAAGGTGATGTCGGGTCTACTCGATTTTATTTATCATTAGAAGATGATTTAATGCGCATTTTTGCCTCCGAAAGAGTCGGTGGTTTAATGAAAAAACTAGGCATGGACGAAGGTGAAGCAATTGAACATCCTTGGGTAACACGCTCTATAGAAAATGCACAGAAAAAAGTAGAGGGAAGAAACTTTGACATGCGTAAAGAGGTTCTTGCTTATGATGATGTTGCTAATGATCAGCGTAAAGTTGTTTATAAGCAGCGTGATGAGTTAATGGAATCTGAAGATATTAGTGAAATTATTGAAGCTATTAGAGTTGATGTAATTAGTGATGTCATTACTAAGTATATTCCTGCTAAAACTATGGAAGAGCAATGGGATATAAGTGGCTTAGAAGCACATTTACAAGATGAGTTTAATGTCGCTATTCCGGTAGCTAAAATGCTTGAAGAAGATGCGAGCTTACATGAAGAGTCATTGAGAAATGCAATTATAGAACTTGTTGCTCAGGATTATAGTGCTAAAGAGGAGATGGCGTCTCCTGATGTGATGCGACATTTCGAAAAATCGGTCATGTTGCAAGTATTGGATAATAGCTGGAAAGAGCATTTAGCTGCAATGGACAGTTTACGCCAAGGGATTCACTTTAGAGGGTATGCACAAAAAGACCCCAAGCAAGAATATAAGCGTGAAGCATTTGATATGTTTACTGCTTTATTGGATCAAATTAAACATGAAGTAATCGGTATTATCGCTAAAGTTAAAGTCACGGAGCCAGAAGATATAGATGCGATTGACGAGCAGCGACAAGCACCTCAAGAAATGCATTTTGAACATGCGGACGCAGAAAGTGCCTTAGACTCAATTGATGAAGCAGTAGAGTCGCAAGCTGGTACAGCTGAAGTAGAGGCGCCTTTCGTACGTGAAGATAAAAAAGTAGGCCGTAATGAGCCTTGCCCTTGCGGATCCGGTCTGAAGTACAAGCAGTGTCATGGGAAACTGTAACTTATATTGGGCGTTTATGTAGAGCTGATACCTAGTGCTATAAAAAAGGGCTAGGTTAGTAGCTGCAGAAAATTAAATTATTATTTTTCTTAAAGTGATATTTTTGAGTGTATGAAGCCTAAAATTTAGGAGATATAGTATGTTTGGGGAGCTGCACGATTTACGTCATGAATTTCCGGAATACAATGACAGGGTTCATGAGTTAAAAATAAAAAGTGATCATTTTAGGCGTTTATTTGATGAGTATTATGAATTAGCGCATGAGTTGGTTCGCATACAGAAAAAATTGAAACTCCGTCTGACGAAGTAGTAGAAGGATTAAAATTCAAGCGGCTGAACTTGAAAGATATCCTGTATTCAATATTTAAAGGAAGTAGCTAGCTAGATGCATTAGCTTGAAGGTTCCTTCAATATAGTCTGGAGTTTTGGTGATTTGGTTTTTTAATTAGCGCAGAAGTTTACCTCTCCATAAGACCTAAACTAAGCTGGTCGTTATAATGACAGTCAGTTATTTAGGTAATAAAATAATCTTTAACTTTTAATTCTGGAATACTATGCCACATAATACTTTCACTAAAAGTAAGCCATGCGAGAGCATTACTAATCTACCTGATTTAGGGTTAGAGAAAAAGGACTTTATCGCTGATTTTAAGCGGTATTACAGTCACCGCTTAGGTCGTGATGAGCATTGTCGCTCTCCGCATTATGCTTATGAAGCCCTTTCTTTGGCGGTTAGTGATCGCTTAGTGGAGCGCTGGAAAAATACGTACAACACTTACAGGGAGTCTGACTGCAAGAAGGCTTATTATTTGTCCATGGAATTTTTAATGGGCCGAACTTTAAGTAATGCCATGCTTAACCTAGGTATAACGGATGCTGTTGCTGAGGCAATGTATGACTTGGGGCTAGAAATTGAAGAATTAATTGATAGTGAGCCAGATGCTGGGTTAGGCAATGGTGGCTTAGGCCGGCTAGCAGCGTGTTTTATTGATAGCTGCGCAACCTTACAATTGCCGGTTACGGGCTATGGTTTACGCTACGAGTACGGTATGTTCAGTCAAACTATTGTTAATGGTGAGCAGGTCGAGCGCCCAGATCATTGGTTAAAAAATGGAAATGTATGGGAAATAGAGCGTCCTGAATATACCCATCGAATTAAGTTTGGCGGTCGTGTTGAGCGATCTGTAAACGAGAAGGGTATCACGCGCAGGTCTTGGGTTGATACTACCGATATTCTTGCTGTGCCTTATGACACGCCAATTCCTGGCTATCAAAACGGCACGGTCAATACCTTGCGCCTATGGAAAGCAACTGCTACGGAAGAGTTTAATTTAGAAGAATTTAATGCAGGTGATTACGCTGAATCAGTTGCAGCAAAAAATACTGCAGAAAACATCAGTATGGTGCTTTACCCGAATGACGCTAATGAAAACGGTAAGTCGTTACGTTTGCAGCAACAGTATTTGCTGGCATCAGCTAGTTTACAGGATATTGTTGCTAACTGGGTGGGTCGGCACGGCAATGATTTTTCCAATTTTGCAGAGAAAAATTGCTTTCAACTAAATGACACGCACCCTAGTGTTGCTGTTGCAGAATTAATGCGTATTTTAATGGATACGCATGGTTTGAAATGGGTTGATGCGTGGGAAATTACTCGTCAAACAATGGCTTATACAAATCATACTTTATTACCTGAAGCCCTGGAAAAGTGGTCAGTTAGTTTATTTGAGCGATTATTGCCGCGCATTATGGAAATTATTTATGAAATAAATGCGCATTTCCTTGCCGAGGTTTCTTCTCATTGGCCGGGTGATAATGAACGTTTAGCTCGTATGTCATTAATTGAAGAGGGACAAGGGCAGCAGGTTAGAATGGCGTTTCTTGCTATTGTCGGTAGTTTCTCTGTTAACGGTGTGGCTGAATTACACTCTAAGTTATTGCAAGAGGGATTATTTAAAGATTTCTATGATTTATGGCCAGAAAAATTTAATAATAAAACTAACGGCGTCACGCCACGTAGGTGGCTTGCTGCATGTAATCCTGAATTAGCTAAATTCATTACTGAAACAATTGGTGATAAATGGATTACCGACTTATCAGAATTAAAAAAATTAGAAAAATTTGTTAATGATAAAAAGTTTTGTAAGAAATGGTATGAATTACAGCAAAATGCCAAACAAAGACTTATTGATTATAAAAAAACAGAGTTTGATATAGACCTGAATGTAAATGCTTTATTTGATGTGCAAGTTAAGCGTTTTCATGAGTATAAGCGCCAACTATTAAATGTCTTACATGTAATTCACCTGTATGACCGTATTAAACGTGGTGATACAGCAAATTGGACTGATCGTTGCGTTTTAATTGGTGGTAAGGCTGCGCCTGGCTACTACATGGCAAAACGTATTATTAAATTGATTAATAATATTGCCGATGTCATTAATAATGACCCTGATGTAGGCGAGAAGTTAAAGCTAGTTTTTATGCCTAATTATCGCGTTTCAGCGATGGAAAAAATTTGTCCTGGAGCTGACTTGTCTGAGCAGATTTCTACAGCGGGTAAAGAAGCATCAGGTACCGGCAATATGAAGTTTATGATGAATGGTGCTTTGACTATTGGTACTTTGGATGGTGCTAATATAGAAATTCGTGAAGAAGTGGGTGATGATAATTTCTTCTTATTTGGCTTAACTGAAGCTGAAGTGGAAGATTTACGTCATCATTATGATCCTGTGAGTATTATTAATCAGGATGAAGATTTACAGCGAGTATTGAACTTACTTGAGTGTGGTCATTTTAATCAGTTTGAACCTGGTATTTTTGATGATGTTATTAACTCCATTAAAAGCCCAGATGACCTCTGGATGACAATTGCTGATTTCCGTGGTTTTGTTGATGCGCAAAAGCGAGTTGAAGCTGCTTATCAAGATAAAGACCTTTGGACACGCATGAGTATTATTAATACTGCAAACAGTGGCAAATTCTCGACTGACCGTACGATTAAAAATTATAGTGATGAAATCTGGAGTTTAGAGCCAGTTGCCGTTAGTAAATAAATAAGTGTCCTAATGGGCGCGCTTCTAGATATTAGAGGCGAGCCATTAGGCTTTTTTTTGCCTTTTTTCTTGGCTAGAGAATATATGTTTAATATTGTGCTTTTTGAACCCGAAATACCTGCAAATACAGGGAATATTATTCGTTTGTGCGCGAATACTGGCGCTAAATTGCATTTAGTGCAGCCCTTAGGTTTCGAGTTAGATGATAAAAAGTTGCGCAGAGCTGGCTTGGACTACCATGAATGGGCTGAAATAAAGGTGCATGTAGACATTAATGCTTTTTTAGAGAATGAAAGTTACAATAAGGTTTATGCATTAACGACGAAAGGTAAACGTTGTTATTCTGAGGTGAAGTTTCAGGATGGGGATGCTTTGCTATTTGGCCCTGAAACTCGAGGCTTACCTAGTAGTGTTTTGACTAGTTTTCCTGATGAGCAGCGAGTTCGGCTGCCGATGTTACCAGCAAGTCGGAGCCTGAATTTATCTAATACGGTTGCTGTAACTTTATACGAGGCTTGGCGGCAAGTTGGATTTACTGGTCAAGGCTAAGTCTAATAGGTTTTACTTAAACTCATATAACCAAGAGAAATGGTCATTTCTGTTTGCTACTCAAGCCAAATTTTAGCAAGAATCTATAGTGTATGCATGATTCCTGGTTAAAGGTTTCAGGAATGATGGTCAGTACAGTGATTATCTATTGGGGATGGTATAACTTAGCGGTTGAGAATGTTGTGGTTGCCTTGTTCATGATCAAGACTTGCCAGACTAATGTCTTCATCAGTGCCAGAAAACTCAGATGGAGAACCTAGCTTAATCATTAAGCGAACTTCATTTTTAGAGTCGGCAGAGTTAATCGCATCGTCATAGCTGATTTTTCCTTCGGAGTATAAATCAAATAAAGCTTGGTCAAAGGTGCGCATGCCTAGCTCTCGTGAGTTTTGCATCAGTTCTTTTAATTTATGAACCTCTCCTTTACGAATTAAGTCAGATACTAAAGGTGTGCCTAATAAAATTTCCATTGCAGGGTAGCGGCCCTGACCATCAATTCTGGAAACTAGCTGTTGGGCGATAATGCCTTTTAAGTTCAGCGATAAATCCATAAAAACCTGCCTGTGCATATCTTCTGGGAAGAAATGTAGGATGCGGTCGATGGCTTGATTAGCGTTGTTAGCATGCAAGGTTGCAAGGCATAAATGCCCAGTTTCAGCGAAAGCAAGAGCATGTTGCATGGTTTCGCGGGTACGGATTTCACCGATAAGAATGACATCTGGCGCTTGGCGTAAAGTATTTTTTAGGGCAACTTCATAAGACTCGGTATCCATGCCGACCTCTCGTTGGGTGATAATACAGCCTAAATGAGGGTGGACAAATTCAATCGGGTCTTCGATAGTAATAATATGCCCAGTGCTATGTTCGTTACGATATTTAATTAAAGAGGCGAGCGAAGTTGATTTACCGGTGCCTGTTGCCCCGACAAATAAAACTAAGCCACGCTTCTCCATGATGACCTCTTTAAGGATCTCGGGTAGGTGGAGGCTTTCTGAGTCAGGTATATTGGTCTCTATGCGGCGCAAAACCATGCCAGCGGCATCTCTTTGGGTGAAAGCGCTAACTCTGAAGCGGCCTAAACCTTTGCGACTAATAGCGAAATTACACTCCTTAGTGTTATCAAAATCATCACGCTGGCGTTGAGTCATAATACTTTTGACTACGTTTAAGGCCTGCTCTTCTGTTAGTGTGGTTTTGGATACATCAGTAAGTGCTCCATTAATTTTTAAGGTTGGAGGCCGTCCTGCAGTAATGAATAAGTCAGATGCTTTTTCTTTACACATTAGTTCCAGTAGTTTGTCGAAATCCATGCGGCTCTCCTTAGATATGATTAAAGTCTAGTTATGCTTAACGAAAAAGGTCTTTGCTAACAGCTTTGCCTTGTGCGGCTTTAGATGTGATTTTTCCTCCATCTACTAGTTCTTTAAGGTTTTGATCTAATGTCTGCATACCATCACGGCGACCGGTTTGAATTGCAGAATACATTTGTGCTACTTTTGCTTCACGAATTAAGTTACGAATAGCAGGAGTACCGACCATAATTTCATGGGCAGCAATACGACCGCCACCGACTTTTTTAAGTAAGGTCTGAGAAATAACTGCTTGTAATGATTCAGAAAGCATAGAGCGAATCATGTCTTTTTCAGCGGATGGGAATACGTCAATAATACGGTCAATGGTTTTTGCGGCTGAAGTGGTGTGTAAGGTTCCAAAGACTAAATGACCCGTTTCAGCAGCTGTTAGAGCAAGGCGAATGGTTTCTAAATCACGCATCTCACCGACTAAAATAATGTCGGGATCTTCACGTAAGGCTGAACGCAAGGCGTTGTTAAAGCTTTGTGTGTCCCGATGAACTTCTCGCTGGTTGATCAGCGATTTTTGGCTGTTGTGGACAAACTCTATTGGATCTTCAACGGTTAAAATATGTTCGTAGCGAGTTTGGTTGATATGATCGACCATTGCCGCAAGAGTTGTTGACTTACCAGAGCCTGTTGGGCCAGTAACTAGAACTAAACCACGTGATTTTTCAGTTAATTCGGCGAAAAATTTAGGAGCGTTTAAGTCCTCCAAAGATAAAATATCTGAAGGAATAGTTCTAAAAACGGCTGCTGCGCCACGCTCTTGGTTGAAAGCGTTAACACGAAAACGGGCTAAACCAGGCAGAGAAAAAGAGAAATCCGTCTCAAAAAATTCTTCATAATCACGACGCTGCTTATCATTCATGATGTCGTAAATTAACGCATGTACTTCTTTATGATCAAAGGCGTCGATATTAACCCGTCGGATATCACCATCAACACGAATCATAGGTGGAAGGCCGGCTGATAGATGTAAATCTGAGGCTTTGTTTTTAACAGAAAACGCGAGTAATTCAGCAATATCCATAAAGGCTCCTTGCAAGCAGGTAATATTATATAAAGTTGTTAGCTATACCATAGCTTATGTCTTTAATTTTTTAAAGGAGTAGTGTCTAATAATGCTAACTAATTTTATCTTATACTTAAGTAATGACTTTAATAGCTAGAAAATTATCTAAAATTTTTTATGAAATTCGCGCCGCTGAGTTACTGGCGCAACGTGAAATCGAGTCTGTGGGCTTGTTAGCGGTTAGCAAAACTAAACCGAGTATCGACTTGATACAAGCCTACCAAGCAGGACAGCGTCATTTTGGTGAAAGTTATTTGCAAGAGGCATTGCTTAAGCAGAAAGAATTGGCCTGTTATCACATTACTTGGCATTTTATTGGGCCTATACAGTCAAATAAAACCCGATCTATTGCGGAGCATTTTTCTTGGGTGCATAGTGTTGATAGGCTAAAAATTGCACAGCGGCTCAGTGAGCAGCGGCCCGCATATTTGTCGCCATTGAATGTTTGTATTCAAGTCAATATTAGTCAGGAGTCCACTAAATCTGGCTTTTCTTTGTCGGAATTGCCGGCAATAGTTGAGCAAATGAGTATTCTGCCAAATATTAATTTGCGAGGTGTGATGGCTATTCCTCAGCAGGAAACTGACTTTACGCGGCAGAGGAAACCTTATCGCCAGTTATACCAGACTGTAAAATCACTTAATAGGCCTGAATTGGATACCTTTTCTTTTGGAATGACAGGTGATTTAAATGCAGCAATAGCGGAAGGGGCAACTATTGTTCGAGTCGGTACTGCGCTTTTTGGTGCTAGAGGCACTTAATAACTTAGCTAAAAGGAGCTGTTTATGCCAAGGTTAAACCGTGTTTTCTTAATAAAAGCACATATGATTGTTGCTGCTTTTATTCTACCTGTTGCGCTTATGTTTTTTATCACTGGAGCGCTTTATACTTGGGGGATAAAAGGAGGCTATTCGAGTGATACGTATACTTTGCAACTTAAGCAGGCCGTGCAGCAGAATAAAGAATGGCTGACTGAGAAAGTCATTAATGAGTTAGCTCAGCGATCTATAGCGCTGCCATCAGGGAAGGCAAAGCTAAAAACAGCTGGAAATTCTTTTTATTTTGAGTGGACAGGGACTGAGGTTGACGTGCTTTTAGAGCCAAGCGCTAAGTTACTTGAAGCTAAATTGACCATAAAGCAGACGACTTTACATCGTTTTTTTGTGCAATTACATAAAGCTAAGGGGGGGGTAGCATTTAAGGTTTATGCCGCTATATTATCGGTCTGCCTGCTGTTTCTTTTTATTTCAGGGATTATTATGGCTTGGCAAATGACAAAGTATCGCTCCTTATTGTTAAGTTCATTTTGCTCGGGGCTGATAATGTTTATTATCTTGGCAAGTCTCAGTTAAGTGGTTCGCGGTCATATTCCTGTAATAATCTTAACCTTACAATAGTCTCTATATATTTGGATCTTTTATTTGGAGTTGTTATTGTGAAAAAAATCCCTTTCTTAGTTGCTATGCTGTCTTTGGTGCTAGCTTCATGTGCAATGAATAAGCCTAAACAAGTTGCAGAAAAAGCGGCTGTAGAGGCTGCTGCTAGTCCAGTGGCTTACAATGTAAATGATTACTATGTTGTGTATCAAAGTGGTCGTATTTATGCATTTGATGACTTTAAAGTGTACCAAGAGTTTCTTGATCTTGGCGAAACGACTTTCCGTTTTACACGTATAGGTGCTGGACCTAAAGGTGAAACAGTGGTTTTTGGTTTGCGTAAAGCAGACAAGAAAAAGCCAATGGAAAGTGGTGTGCTCAATTTATATGACGGCAAAGCTGAAGGAATAGCGGTTGGCTTTTATGGTGAAGTTGTTGAGGAGGGCCGTGTTTATGTATTTAGTGAGTGGGCAGACTTGCAGTTATTCATAAAAGTAGGTGAAGCGACATTCCGCTATACAGATATTGGTGCGGGCGCAAAAGGTGAAACACTTGTTTACGTTCTGAATAAGAGCAATAAAAAGAAAAAGCCAGTTGAGTTAATGGCAGCTTATAAAGCTAAACGCATGTAAGATTAAACGTAATTGTTTAGAAAGAAAAGGGGCTTTTAGCCCCTTTTTTTGTGTTTTTTTAGTGTTGATTTTCAAGGTATTATTCGGGGGTGCTTTGAGTTGCCCCACAAATCAGCGATAATCTATATTTTTATTATATAGATAGGCGAAAACATGAGTGTATATGTAACGAGCAAAAAGGTCAGGTATATTACATCGGTGATTTTTGTTTTATTTATGGTTTTTATCGTCGGTGGTTCTTATTTAGCTCAGCAAGAGCAAGTTGCCTCTGAAAGTATTTCAGTTTCTTAAAATCTACTTATGTCCAAAAAGCTGCTGTTAATTGATGGCTCGTCATTTCTATTTCGTGCTTATCATGCTGTTCCCCCTTTAAGTAATGCTGAAGGCATGCCAACTAACGCGATTTTTGGTGTAGCGAATATGCTGCGTCGATTAATCAGCGATCATAAAACCGATTATTTTACGGTCGTATTTGATGCGCCTGGCGGTTCATTTAGAAATGAGTTGTACAGTGAATATAAAGCGCACCGACCACCTATGCCAGATGACCTCAGGGTGCAAATTCAGCCTTTGCATGACTTAATTCGAGCGATGGGCTTGCCTTTGATTATGGAGTCAGGCGTAGAAGCGGATGACGTTATTGGTGCATTAACTCATTTAGCCGTAGATGCTGGGTTTCAAGTGGTTATTTCTACAGGTGATAAAGACATGGCGCAACTGGTTAGCGGTCAGGTGACGTTAGAAAATACCATGTCTAATACAGTAACGGACGTGCAAGGAGTCATTGATAAATTTGGCGTAACTCCAGAACAGATTATCGATTACCTTGCTTTAATGGGCGATAGCGCGGATAACATTCCAGGCGTACCGAAAGTCGGGCCGAAAACAGCAGCAAAATGGTTGGCTCAGTATCAAACCTTAGAAAATCTAGTAGTACATGCCGATGAGATTAAAGGTAAAGTCGGTGATAGTTTGCGTGCCAGTCTTGGCGAGTTGCCTTTATCGAAGCAATTAACGACCATTAAATGCGACTTGGGTTTGCCGTACCATATGGATGATTTGCGTTGCACTCCAGAAGATAAACAATTATTACAAGAGCAGCTAGAGCTGTTAGGTTTTAACGCTTGGTCGAAAAGTCTGAAAAATACATCATTCGTATCACATGCGCCATCAGAGTCGGCGGGTATGGTAGAAGAGCCTGCCACTGAATCAAGTATTGAATATGAAATGATTGTCACCATGGAGGCATTTAATCACTGGTTAGGTAAATTAAAAGCCGCAGAATTGTTCGCCTTTGACACTGAAACGACAAGCCTTGATTATACCGCGGCGGAAATTGTTGGTGTCTCGTTTGCTGTTACTGTCGGGGAGGCGGCGTATGTGCCTTTAGCGCATGATTATCCTGGCGTTCCCGAGCAGTTATCACGCACTGAAATCTTGCAGGCATTAAAGCCTTTATTGGAAGATCCTGCGCATAAAAAGGTCGGCCAGAATTTAAAATATGATGCTAATGTTTTGGCTAATTATGCGATTGAATTACGCGGCATAGCGCAAGATACTATGCTTGAGTCGTACGTTATCGATAGCACGCGCACTAAGCACAACATGGATGACTTGGCGAAAGTGTACCTGAATCGTAGTACCATTCATTATGAAGATGTGGCGGGTAAAGGTGCAAAACAAATTGGTTTTGCCGAAGTGCCTATTGAGCAAGCAGCACAATATGCAGCAGAAGATGCAGATATTACTTTAGCTTTGCATCAGGTTTTAGCACCTAAATTAGCTGAACATGAAAAGTTAGTTGTATTGTATGACAATATAGAAATTCCGATATTAAGTGTACTTTCACGTATGGAGCGCACAGGAGTTTTAATTGATAGTGATATGTTGGCGCAGCAAAGCATGGAATTGGCCAACCATATTATGGCGATAGAGCAGCAAGCACATGAGATGGCAGGGCAAAGTTTTAATATTGCTTCACCCAAACAAATCCAAGAAATTTTATATGATAAATTAAATTTGCCGATTTTAAAGAAAACCCCCAAAGGCCAGCCTTCTACTGCAGAATCAGTTTTGCAGGAGTTAGCGGAAGATTACCCTTTACCCGAGTTGATTTTAAAACACCGTAGTATGAGTAAGCTAAAATCGACTTATACTGATAAATTGCCGTTGCAGATTAGCCCTAAAACGGGGCGAGTGCATACCTCTTATCATCAAGCGGTTGCCGCTACAGGACGCTTGTCATCGTCGAATCCTAATTTACAGAATATTCCTGTACGTAGTGTAGAAGGGCGTAAAATTCGCCAGGCTTTTATTGCCCCTGAGGGCTATAAAGTTGTTGCTGCGGATTATTCGCAAATTGAATTACGCATTATGGCGCATTTATCTGGTGATGAAGGCTTGTTAGATGCGTTTGCGAAAGGTGAGGATATTCATAAGGCAACGGCAGCCGATGTTTTTGGTGTTAATATTGATCAAGTCACCAATGATTTGCGCCGTTCTGCTAAAGCGATTAACTTTGGTTTAATTTATGGCATGTCTGCTTTCGGTTTGGCTAAGCAGTTAGGTTTGGGGCGTAACCAAGCTCAAGAGTATATAGATTTATATTTTTCTCGTTACCCGCGAGTTAAACAGTATATGGATGATACGCGCGAATTGGCGAAACAGCAGGGCTATGTTGAAACTGTATTAGGGCGGCGCTTATATTTACCTGAGATCCATGCTAAAAATGCTGCTAGGCGGCAATATGCAGAAAGAACAGCGATTAATGCGCCTATGCAAGGCACGGCTGCGGATATTATTAAGCTAGCCATGATAGCAACCGATCAATGGATACAGGATGATCAGCCTGACATTAAAATGATTATGCAAGTACATGATGAATTGGTATTTGAAATAGCGGAAGCTAAGGTTGATGAATATAGTGCCAATATTAGGCAGTTAATGTGTACAGCAACAACCCTAGATGTACCTTTAGTGGTTGATATAGGTGTTGGTATAAATTGGGATGAAGCGCATTAGAGCGCTGTTTATAGTGAATCTTTATGTGTGAGAGGGGTACCCCGATAATGAATGACGCAGAAGAGAAGTTTATTGTCTATGTTGAGCGTATGCCTGCCTTTCCTAAAAGTGTGCATAAAGTCATGCAACTGGCAGAAGATGTTGATTCGTCAGCAAAAGACATAGTCGCAGTAATAGAAAGCGATCCCATTATGACGGTTAAAATCTTAAAAGTAATTAATTCTGCTTTTTATGCTTTGCCACAAAAAATCACTTCTATTCAGCGTGCTTTAGTGCATATCGGCATTAACACCATTAAAAATCTAGCTTTAAGTGTTGCTGCTATCGGGGTTTTAAATTCTCATAATAAAGCGGGCTTTGATACCGATTTGTTTTTACAGCATTCTTTGGCTGTGGCTGTGTTGAGTAAAAAACTCGCAGAACGTATGGGGGTGCACTTGATGCATAGTAGTGATTATTTTGTTGCTGGCTTATTACATGATTTTGGAAAAATTGTTTTCGCAGAATTTATGCCGCATGAGTTTAAATTGGCATTAGAGCAAAGCAAAGTGCAGCAGATTGATTTGCATTTAGCAGAGCTTGAAATTATGGGTATTAATCATGCTCAAGCAGGACGCATGCTAGCATTGAAATGGGAGTTGGCAGAAAATTTGGCTAATGCGATTGATTTACATCATAGTGTTGGGCGAGGTGAATTATTGGTCGATTGTGTATTTTCTGCTAATCAAATAGCTAAAAAAATGCAAATAGGCGATGCGGGGAATCCTATTATTGATTCTTTTCCGGAGGAATTAGCGAATGTATTTGGTATGTCTTTAGATGAGTTAATTGCTAGTTTAGGTGACGTATCGCTGATTAAATCTGAAGTACAACAATTTATGCAGGCATAAGGTAAGGTAATGAAATTTAAGTTTTGGGGCGTGCGGGGATCAATTCCAACCCCTGGAGCGAAAACCAATAAATATGGTGGTAATACCACTTGTATCGAAATTAGAACGGCCAATGATGAGCTGATCATTCTTGATGCAGGGACGGGCATTCATCAATTAACGCAAACGCTTTTGCCGAAGATGCCAATTGATGCGCATATTCTGATCACGCATACTCACTGGGATCATATTCATGGTTTACCGTTTTGTACGCCGATTTATATTGCAGGTAATAAGTTAACGATTTATGGCGGCCAAGATTTAAAAACAGGGGAAGGAATAGAGCGAACTTTAAGAGTTCAAATGCAGCATTCTTTTTTTCCTATAGAAGAGCATGAATTAAAAGCTGATGTTAGTTATAAAACGGTAAAAGCAGGTGAGAAATTTACCATTGAGAGCGCCACAATTACTCCTGTTATGCTTAATCACCCTGTGATAAATTTTGGTTATCGCATTGATTGTGACGGCAAGTCCATATTTTTTACTGGCGATTATGAGCAGCAAGTTAATATTTATGCGCCTGAAGATAGAGAGTATTTAGAATTTGAGCAGATGATTGAGGAATGTGTCGATACGCTTGTCGAACTCATACGAGGTGTTGATGTGTTAATTATGGATAGTTCTTTTACTGAGGAAGAATATCAACACAAAAAGAACTGGGGACATGGCACTTATAGTGCAGCGATTAAACTGGCAAAAAAAGCAGGCGCGAAAAAATTATTTTTCACACATCATGAGCCAACACGGACTGATGCCGCATTGGATGAAATTTATGCTGAGCTATTAAAAAATAACCCAGAGTTAGCTTGTGAGCTCTTCATTGCTCAAGAAGGTTTGGAGATTGAACTATAGCCAGAAAATGGGCAATGTATTGGCGCGCCCATAAGTGTTATCGCTATATTCCATAGGGGGGTACTGGAAACCTAGTGATAGCTGCTGCGATAAAAAGGCAGGTTTATTTACACTTCAATTTCTGGCGTTATTTCATCGCTAGTATTTGTACTAGGTGCTTGAAACCATTCGTCTAAGCGCTGATGGATTTCATCGACACCGCTCTTTTTTAGTGCAGAAAAAAGCTGTAGCGTAACGGGCATTTCCAAATCTTTTAACTCGCGCTGTACAGCGAATAAGGAATTTTTGGCGGCGCCATGATTTAGTTTGTCAGCTTTGGTTAGTAGGATATGTAGTGGTTTTTTATTGTAGTTACACCACTTGATCATTTGCCAGTCAAATTCGGTTAATGGGTGGCGTATATCCATGACTAAAATAATGCCATATAAAGACTGACGGTCACTTAAGTAGGATTCCATTAATAAGTGCCACTTCTTTTTAATAGCGACAGGGACTTTAGCGTATCCGTAGCCGGGCAAATCGACAAAGCGATGTTGTTCATTAAGTGTGAAAAAATTAAGTAACTGGGTGCGTCCTGGCGTTTTACTAATTCGAGCTAATGCTTTTTGGTTGGTTAAGGTATTTAAAGCACTCGATTTTCCCGCATTAGAGCGGCCTGCAAAAGCGATTTCCCTGCCTGTATCGGCAGGTGATAACGTTAATTCGGGAGCGCTAAGAAGAAATTTAGCCTGATAGTAGAGAGAGTTCATACTTATCTCGTGTAGAGGGTTTAATTAAATTAGAGTAGAATTTAACCTAGTATTGTACATAAGATTACCTTATGTTTATTTTATTCCGAAAAGGGGAATCTAATGAAGAAAAGTCTATTAGCGTTGTCGGTATCGTTTGCTTTGCTAAATATCTCAGGTGTTGCGCAAGCTAAAACAGATGCTGCTGCGGTTACTAATGTTGCTGCTGGAAAGGCAAAAAGTGCGTCTTGCGCAGGTTGTCACGGTGAAGATGGCAATAGTATGATGCCATTATTTCCTAAGCTGGCTGACCAAAATGAAGAGTATTTAGTCAAGCAAATGGAGGCATTTAAAGACGGTACACGTACAGACCCGACAATGAGCGCTATGGTTGCAGGCTTGAGCACTCAGGACATGCAAGATATCGCGGCATTTTATGAAAAGCAAAAAGTAACCCAGAATACTCTGCCAGCGCTTGAGTTAGGCGACGATGAAGATGAGTCCGCAGCCGAACTGACTGAAGAAGAGGCTTTGGCGGCAGCGACAGCATCTAAAGAGCAAGCGGAAGCGAATAAACAAGCAGCGCAAGAGCAACAGGATGAATTATTAGCGTTAGGCTATGATGTTTATCGTAATGGTGATTTAGAACGTGAAATCTCGGCATGTATTGCCTGCCATGGCCCTTATGGAGAAGGTAATAAACCAGCTTCTTTTCCTGCATTGCAAGGGCAGCATGCAGATTATTTAATTAAAACCTTAACGGATTTTAAAAATAATGTGCGCAGTAATAACCCTGAAAATATGATGCACATGATCGCGCATAAAATGACTGAAGAAGAAATCAAAGGCATTGCTTATCATGTGTCTGTAATGAAAAGTAATTAAGCGCGAATTTTATCAAGAAAGGATATAAGAATGTTAAAGAGATTCATAAAAACAGGGTTTGTAGTAAGTTTGTTTGTGTTTGCTGGTTTAAGTTTTGCAGCAGGCCAAGGCTATGAAAATTTAAAGGCAATACAGCCAACTCAAGATGCTGATAAAGTCGAAGTGATTGAGTTTTTTTGGTACGGTTGTCCGCATTGCTATCAATTTGAGCCAGAAATAGAAGCTTGGAAAGCAACTCTTCCTGAAAATGTTACATTTATTCGTCAGCCGGCTATATTTAGTAGTTTATGGGGCAAGCATGCCAAAGCTTATTTCACCGCTGAAGTTTTAGGCGTAGTAGATAAAGTGCATGCTGATTTTTTCCATGCCATACAAGTTAAGAAAGAAAAATTGGCTAGTGAAGGTGATTTGGCTGATTTTTTTGTGGCTCATGGCGTAGATAAAGCCGCGTTTCATGATGCTTATAATTCTTTTATTGTCGATACTAAAATGCGCCAAGCGAAAGCAATGAGCCCACGTTACGGCATCACAGGTGTTCCTGCATTAGTTGTTAACGGGAAATACTTGGTTAATGGCCGTAGTGCTGGTGACAAGGGTATGATTAAAGTTGTCAATGAATTAATCGCACAGGAAGGCAAATAAACTTCTGCATAATCTATGTGTTAGATTGACCCCAAAGGCGCATTACAGCGCCTTTGGTTTTCTTAAATTATAGGAAGAATTGGAAAATGAGTCCGTCAAGCTCTGAAATTACTAAGTGGAAAGATAAATACTATAATGCATTAGATGAGTTAGAGTTACTTGAGGCCTCAAAGAAAGATACGGGTGCGCTTTTTTGTCGAGCGCTGATTCGACTATCGCTGGCGACAAAGGGCTTTAACCAGCAGTTGGACCCGCATTTATTAAGGTTACGGAACCAATTAAAGCAAGGCATTGCTAACTCTAAACTTAGCAATGAGTTAACTAAATTCTCTGAAGCTTTATTGCGCTTTGAGGATGGTAGTGCTGAGGAGCCCTTGCAGGATGCGAGTTTGTTATTTGGATTTTTAATATCTCAGAATGCAAATGTCGAAAAAGTTAGTGCATTAAATTTATTACGTGGGCAATATGAATCGGAAAAGATAGCGGACGCGAAAGAGTTACTTAGGCTGTTGACAGAGCTATGTGCTCCAGAAACACTTGAAATCGATCATTGTACGAGTGATTTAGGCGCATTTGGCGCTAATTTGGATGTAAATTTTATTAGTGAGCAGCTTATCCAACTTATTCAAGATATGGATATGCCTGATACATCACTGGCAGATGCTAAGAAAATCACACAAGCGTTAAAGCAGCCACAGACAGAAGAGAGCTTTCGGGACAATGTGGATGCTGCATTAGAGCTGTTACAAAGTATTAAAAAATATGAGCAATTTGAAAAAAAAGAAATGGAAATCTTTCTTGCTCATGTTACACAACAATTGGCGAGCTTAGGGCAAGGTGCTAATGGCGTTTCTGACGCAACAGAAAAAATACGGGCTAAAAGGAATAATTTAGATCTGACTGTTGCTACGAAAATGCAGGAATTACAAGCAAGCTCGGCAAGTGCGACTAAGCTAGAGCCATTAAAACAGCTGATTAAGTCAGAGCTAGATAATATCAGTGCACAAATTCAAACACATAAGCAAGAAGAGAAAAAACAACAAGCTAAGGCTGACCAGCTGGTCGCTAGCATGGCGGCTGAAATTGAAGCGGTAAAAGCGGAAGCACAGTCTTTAAAAGAAAGTCTTAAGAAAGCTTCGACTGAAGCAATGACTGATGTGTTGACCCAATTGCCTAATCGTTTAGCTTATGGTCGGCGTTTTGAGGCTGAATACGCACGTTGGCACCGAAATAAGGAGCCATTAAGTTTATTGGTTTGGGATATTGATTTTTTTAAGAAAATTAATGATAGTTACGGCCATAAAACTGGCGATAAGACTCTCATTATTATTTCTAAGTTATTGAGTAAGTATTGCAGGGAAACTGATTTTGTCTCGCGTTTTGGTGGTGAAGAGTTCACTATGTTACTGTCTAATACCAACTGTGAAGCGGCATTAGTACTCGCAAATAAAGTTCGGCGGATTATTGAAAAAACTGGTTTTAACTATGCAGGTAAGGCGATTAGTATTACTATTTCTTGCGGTATTACTGAACTGAAAAAGGGTGATACTCAAGAAACTTTGTTTGTACGTGCGGATAAGGCGCTTTATGAAGCAAAGAAAAAGGGTCGCAATCAGTGTGTGATTGCTTCCTAGTATAATGACTCTGCGGTGATTGACTATCTTGCCTAGCATCTAGTAAGAAGCGACGTAGCTAAAAATTAATTCCCGATAAAAGGCTTCGGGAATGACAATCGGTTCTTAAAAGTGGAATAAGCCTGCTTTATTTTACTAAATCAGAAGGCACCTCAGTCGCGGCGGTTTTGTCCTGTTGAGCTACTTCAGATAACGGTGATCCTTGTCTATTGCCTTCACCATATAGCACCATTCCAGACATAAATAAGATCACGCTTACACCAACAATGATATATCGGCTCGGTTTCTCCATCCAAAATAATAGCCAGTTAGGCTTGATTAAGCCGACCACTAATATACCAACAGCTAAAATAAGCAAGTTAAACGCCCAGATAATCATAATATTTCCTGTTACTTAAAAATAAACGTATATTGTACTGATTCGAGAATGAAAGAAAATAATTTTTAAGGAGAACTGCAATGTTGGAGTGGTTAAATGCAAATATTGCTTACTGGCATTGGCTAGTTTTTGGGCTATGCTTAGCCATGGCAGAAATTATGTTATTAAGTTTTGTTTCTTTATGGTTTGGCTTAAGTGCAATTATAGTTGGGCTACTGGTATGGGTTTATCCGGTTTCATTTACTCTGCAATTGTTAATATGGATTGTGCTCTCTATTTTTATTGTTTTTGCTTGGTTTAAGTGGGTTTCGCCCCATTTTAAGAATAAAACTTTTTCCGGTATGGCGCGTGAAGGCATGCTTGGACAAACAGGTACGGTGATTGACTATAATTCTGTGCATGAAGGGCGAGGTAAATTACGTTTTCCAGCGCCTATTTTAGGTAATGATGAGTGGCAATTTATTTGTACTGACTCCATTGAAGTTGGTAGTCGAGTGATTGTGCGTGAATTTTCAGGTAATACATTAATTGTTTCAGCTAAATAATAGTTGATAGTGTTAGTTAATTTAAAGGGGAATTAATATGGAAGGCTTATATATTGTCGGTGCATTCGTTGTTTTAGTGATTGTCACCGTTATTAAAGGGGTAAGGATTGTTCCTCAAGGCTACAAACACATCGTTCAGCGGCTGGGTAAATATCATCAAACCCTAAACCCAGGGCTTAATTTTGTGATTCCGTATGTTGATTCGGTCATAGAAAGAATTACCACAAAAGATATTGTTTTAGATATTCCCTCGCAGGAAGTTATTACCAAAGATAACGCAGTGATTGTCGCTAATGCCATTGCTTATATTAATATTGTTTCTCCAGAAAAAGCCGTTTACGGTGTCGAGAACTTTGTAATGGCGATAGAAAAGCTTATTCAAACATCACTTAGAGCCATTATTGGTGAAATGTCTTTAGATGATGCTTTATCATCTAGGGACCATATTAAAACGAAATTAAAAGATAGTATCTCTGATGATATTGCTGATTGGGGAATCACTTTAAAAACAGTAGAAATTCAAGATATTAACCCATCACAAACGATGCAAGCATCTATGGAAGAGCAGGGGGCTGCTGAAAGAGAGCGTCGTGCAGCGGTGACCCGTGCAGAAGGTGCAAAGCAAGCAGCAATTTTAGAAGCGGATGGTCGTTTAGAGGCTTCACGTCGTGATGCGCAAGCTAAAATCTTATTAGCTCAAGGTAGTGCTAAAGCGATTGAAAGTGTGGCTGAAGCATTGCAAGATAAAGATTTACCGGCTACGTACTTGTTAGGGGAAAAATACATTGAAGCGATGCGTGATTTATCTGAGTCTGATAACGCTAAAACAGTGGTTATTCCAGCTGATTTAATTCATGCGGTTAAAGGTATATTAGGGAAATAAAAGTCTATGTGGGGCGGCTTTAGTCCGCCTTTATGCATATTAAAACTATACTAGAGCAGCTATAAGGACATTCAATGCATCAAACACAAACACTCAATCAAGTAATTCAGTCCGCAAGCGTTATTATCTTAGGCAAAGAACAACAAATTCGCTTGTCATTATGCAGCTTACTTTCTGGCGGACATTTATTAATCGAAGATATTCCAGGCGTCGGTAAAACGACCTTGGCGCATACTTTGGCCAAATTGATGGGTTTGCACTATCAGCGCATTCAATTTACTAGTGATTTATTACCTGCAGATATTATTGGTGCAACGATTTACAACCCCGAGGAACATCAATTCTCATTTCATCAGGGGGCTATTTTTAATCAAATGGTTTTAGCGGATGAAATAAACCGAGCCACGCCAAAAGCTCAAAGTGCGTTATTAGAGGCGATGGAAGAGCAACAAGTAACAGTAGAGGGGCATACTTACCCTTTGCCACAGCCGTTTTTTGTTATTGCTACTCAAAACCCATCATATCAACTGGGTACTTTTCCTTTGCCTGAGTCTCAGTTAGATCGTTTCTTGATGCGTATTGAATTAGGCTATCCAAATCATGATGCCGAGCGAGAATTGTTGAGTGGTACTAATCGACATAAATTAATTGCTACATTAGAGGCGCAATTACCGGCCGAGAAATTGTTGCTAATGCAGCAAGAAGTCAAAGAAGTGCATGTCTCTTCTGCGTTACTCGATTATGTGCAAGCCTTAATTAGCTTTACCCGTGAGTCAGATGAATATCACACCGGGTTGTCTCCGCGGGCTGGACTTGCTTTATTGAGCGCCGCGAAATCATGGGCGTATATGCAACAACGTGATGCGGTCATTCCTGAGGATGTACAGGCAGTGCTGGGGCCTGTTGCTGGGCATCGACTACGCGCAGGGCATACGAATTCAGAAAATATTGTCGCGCCTTTGCTAGCTCAGGTAGCTATTCCTTAAATCCAGTCTAGCTAAAGCAGGTATTGAGCGCTTTGGCATGACTTTTAATGGTTGACCTATGAGTTCTACCTCCGTAGCTAAAAGCATTGCATTAAATTATCGCAATATCTATATTTTGCCGACTCGTCGTGGCTTAGGCTTTGTTATGCTCATCGCTTTGTTATTGTTAATTGCATTTATTTATAATAATAATCTCGTGTATTTGCTAAGCTTTTTATTGGTCAGTTTGTTTTTTATTACTATTTTGCATACCGTTAAGTCCTTGCAAGGCTTGGTGATTAGCAAAGGCTACAATACTCCTGTTTATGCCGGTGAATTTGCGGCTAGTAAAATTGCTATCAATAATCCCACTTCGGTCGCGCGGTATAGCGTGCAAGTTGGGCTCGATAAACATCTGCCATTGCTGGCAGTAGATATGCCCGCGCAACAAAAAGTACCCCTGAGTTTGGCTTATAAAGCAGACAAGCGTGGCTGGTTAGTGATGGCTAATCCGGTTATATCGAGTTGCTACCCCTTTGGTTTATTTCGCGCTTGGCAGCGGCTTAATTTAGACAGTAAAGTACTAATTTACCCACAGCCTAGTATGCAAGATTGCCCTCTACCAGAGAATAATCAAGGCCAAGATCAACAAGGTAATGCGCAAAAAGGCCAAGATGATTTTTATGGCTTACAAAGTTATCAAACGGGCGATAGTATTCGGCATATCCATTGGCGCGCTTTTGCTAAAGGGCAGGGGCTATATACACGGCAATACAGCGGCGCGCAAAGTTCAGAAATTTGGTTAGACTATGAGCAAGCAATGGCTGCAAGCCAAGAAGAGCGTTTAAGTATTATGTGTCGCTGGGTGCTTAATGCCGATGAGGCTGGTATTGTTTATGGTTTTAAGTTAGCTGGTTTGGTACTTGAGCCAAATTACGGAGCAGCGCACTCGAAAAAATGCTTAGAGGCATTGGCTTTATTCTAGGGGAAATGTAATACAATAAATGACAATCGTTACTTAATTCTTAGAATCCAAAATATGCTTAGTTATCGCCATTCATATCACGCGGGAAATTACGCCGATGTGTTAAAGCACAGTGTCTTAATTCACATCCTTGAATACTTAAAAAAGAAAGATAAGCCTTATTGTTATATCGATACGCATGCTGGTGCAGGCATGTATTCATTGCGTAGTGAGCAAGCTGTAAAAACTAATGAGTATCAGCAGGGCATAGGTGCGCTATGGCAACAGGATGATTTACCTCCGGCTATTGCTGAGTATAGAGAGCTTATTAAATCGTTTAATGATGCTGGTCAATTAGTTTTTTACCCCGGTTCACCGCTAATTGCTATGGAGTTGATGCGTAAGCAGGATCGTTTGTTTTTATATGAATTACACAATACTGAGATCAAGGCCTTAGAAGCTGCGATAAAAAAAGATAAACGGGTAACGGTGTTGCATAAAGATGGTTTTCAAGATTGTCTCAGGTTAATGCCGCCACAACAGCGGCGAGGATTAGTGTTGATTGATCCCTCGTATGAAATGAAAACGGATTACCAGCAAGTCATAGAGACGATTATTAAATTACATAAACGTTTTGCCACAGGTACTTATGCGCTTTGGTACCCAGTAGTTGAAAGGCAACGTATTAATGAATTAGAAGAGAATATTGCGGGCAGTCAGTTAAGGAATGTGCTGTTGTTTGAATTAGCACAAGCAGCAGATAGTGATCAGTATGGTATGAATGCCAGCGGTATGATTGTCGTGAATCCTCCTTGGACATTAAAAGCAGAAATGGAACAAGTTTTACCTAATTTAGCTAAACACCTTGGTATAGAGGGGCAGGGTAGTTATCGAATTAAACAGTTGAAGGCTGAATAAGGGGGTTGGTGTGATAAAAGTTGTTTCTTCTTAAGGAAGGGCAGACAAGAAAAATGAGAGGAAGTATTAACTTATGGAACAGACAATAAATCAACGGACGCTTATTTTCTTGCTTAGTTCTATAGGCTTAATCACCTTGCCACATGCGTTTCATGTGCCTATCCCGATTATTAGTTTTTTCTTTGTTCTCTTAACATGGCGAGCTATTGGTATTTGGCGGCCTGCTTATTTGCCTAATCAATTTCTGGTTTTTTTATTATTGCTGAGCGGTATAGGTTTATTGGTCATCATGCATCAAGGTGTGTTTGGTCGTGATGCGGGGACGGCTGTTTTTGTTGTCGCATTAGGATTGAAATTACTAGAAATTAAAACCCAGCGTGACTTGTATTTAATTACTTATCTGGCCTTTATTGTGGCTGCTTCTCAATTTCTATATGTGCAGAATATTCTGATGGCTGCTTATATCTTGCTCGTTTGTATCAGTTTATTCGGTACTTTATTGTGCATTAATAGTGGTAGTTTGGATAACTTACAATCGTTAAAGGTAGCTGGCAAGTTTTTAGCGCAAGCCTTACCTTTAACCGTTATTTTGTTTATCTTTTTTCCTCGACTTGAAGCTCCTCATTGGTCGTTTTTACAGGATAGTAACAAAGCCATGACGGGCCTGAGTGATACTTTAGAGCCAGGTTCGATCAGTCAATTAGGGCTGTCGGGAGAACGAGTTTTTCGCGCTAAATTTTCTGCTACTATACCGTCTAATAAACAGCGCTACTGGCGTGGGCCGGTATTTTCCTATACTGATGGCAAAAAATGGGAGCAAACTAAAAATACTTATTTCAAAGATTACCTGGATGAAGTGAGTTTTTCTGGTGATGTCTACCAATATAAAATATTAATGGAGCCGCAAAGTAAGAATTGGGTATTTGCTTTGGATATGCCAGCAGCTTTTGAAAGGCCTTTATATACAAATGGCAACCACCAATTACTAACTTCTGAGTCGCCTAATAAACGCTCAGAGTATGAGATTAGTTCCTATGTAAATTACAATACGGGCTATATTACCAAAACAGAGCTTAGCGATAACTTGCAGCTACCCAAACCGCCAGAGCAGCGAGTAAAAGATTTAGTTGAGCAATTAGGAGGCTTTGCAGAAAAGCCAGAAACCTTTATTAATCATCTATTTTTACATTTTCGCCAGAATGATTTTTATTACACCTTAATGCCGCCCTTGATGAAAGAAAACCCAGTTGAGACATTTTTATTTGATACGCGAGCTGGGTTTTGCGGGCATTATGCAACAGCTTTTGTTTATTTGATGCGAGTTGCTGGTATTCCGGCGCGTGTGGTCAGCGGCTATCAAGGGGGAGAATATAATGAGGCGGGTGGCTTTATAGAGGTAAGGCAAGCGAATGCACATGCATGGGCTGAAGTTTGGTTATCAGGTAAAGGCTGGGTGCGATATGACCCAACAACGGCTATTGCGCCTGAGCGAGTTGAGCAAGATGTTAATATTGAGCAGCAAATAGCCAATAATGCTGTGAGTTTTGCGCCAATACAATTAGATAGCCAGACGCTTTCCTTGCTTAAGCAAGCGCGTAATTTATGGAGCAGTGTTGATTATAGTTGGCATCGTTGGATTATTAATTATGACCGTCAGAATCAAGCGAGTTTTTTATCTAAGATAGGTATTAGCGGGTTTAAGAAAATGTTCTACTGGCTGCTAGGCTTATTAGCCGCGGTTATTTTAATATTAGCTATTATGTTGTTGCGCAAACAAAAAACAGTGCTTGATGCGGCACAAATTTATTACTTGAAAGCCTGTGCTAAATTAGCGACTGTAGGCCTGATTAAAGCGAAAAATGAAGGGGCTAACGATTTTTTGGTGCGCGTTACCGAGCTGCAGCCACAGCTTGCGTTAGCATTTGCGCATATTACTCGCTTATATATCAGGGTGCGATATACAAAAGAACCTGCTCCAGAGTGCTTAGAGCAACTGCAAATCGCGGTCTCAGGTTTTCAAGTTAAGGTAAAATAGAGGCAGTTTTCTGTGTAGTTTATAGGTTTTTATTTATGAAATTAGTTACATTTTCTTATCAAGGTCTCAGCCGAGTCGGTGCAGTAGTTGATAATGCTGTGGTTGATAGTTTAGGGCAGACAGATATTCCAGAAACAATGTTGGAGTTCCTGGCAGCAGGGCAGTCAGCATTGCAGGCTCTGCAGCAATTAATCGACAGTCAGCAGCAACGGATTGCTTTAAGTGATGTAAAGTTAATGGCACCGATTTCAAGGCCAGGGAAATTTTTAGGTGTAGGTTTAAATTATGCAGATCATATTGCTGAAACAGCTTTGGAAAAGCCGGAATACCCAACTTTTTTTACCAAGCAAAGCACTTGTGTGATCGCTCAAGGTGAAGCGATTCATGTGCCTAGAGTGTCTGAAAAACTAGACTATGAGGTAGAACTAGCTTTTGTTATTGGAAAGCGTTGTCGGCATGTGTCGTTAGAAAATGCACATAAAGTGATTGCTGGTTACACTTTAGTTAACGATGTCTCAGTACGTGATTGGCAGTTTCGTACGCCAACTTGGACGCTAGGTAAGTCATTTGATACCCATGGACCGATGGGGCCGTGGATTGTTACTGCGGATGCAATCAATGACCCGCATAATTTGAATTTAAAAACGTGGATCGATGATGAATTACGTCAATCATCGAATACTCAGCATATGATTTTTAACTGTTATGAAATGATCGCTTACTTAACACAAGCGATGACTTTAGAGCCGGGAGATGTTGTTGCCACCGGCACGCCAAGCGGTGTCGGCGTTAAAATGAAGCCTCGCGGCTATATGAAAGCAGGGCAAACGGTAAAAATCGAAATTGAGCATATTGGTTCTTTGATTAACCCAGTGATTGATGAGCCGGATGGTTTTGTTTTACCGCTATAGTTGATTGGGCTATTATATTTACACGGGATAAATGAAAACTATAGGGCGCGGCTTTATAGCCCGCCTTTAGAGTCGATGCGTGGCATTGGCGGGCTAAAGCCGCGCCCTACCAATAATATAGAATGTTCCGTGTTAAGTGCGTAACCACTGATTGCAAAGGTGAACTTCAGTTCGCTCAATAGTTTTAGTTTTTACCGCAACAACGCTTAAATTTTTTGCCACTACCACAAGCGCAAAGTGCATTCAGTCCTTGGTTTATTGGCCCTTCGCTCGAGCCGACAGATTTAACTTTGCCATCCAGATAAAACCAGTGCCCTTGTTTTTTTACAAAGCGGCTGATTTCATTCATCACTTTTGCTTCGCCATCTTGAGTAAAATAGGCTTTAAATTCAACGATACCTTTGTTGTCTTTTTCTGTGCCTTTTTTGGTGGAAATAATATCTAAACTCGTCCATTTTCCGGTTTCTTTAGAAAAATCGATTGCTTCAGGGCGGCTAGGTGCATCCCATGTTTGTAATAAATAATCTCCATTACGCATTGCATAGGCAGTAAAGCGTGAACGCATTAAAGCTTTGGCTGTGGTCGCGTGGCTTTGTCCCGTATGCAGCAGTCCGCAGCACTGGTCATAAGGAAGATCGGAGCCGCAAAGGCAGTTGTTAGACGTAGTCATTTTCGGGGGTTAATTAGGTAAGGATGATAATGTTGGTTTATTTTTGCAATATTTTAAGTTGAGTAGCTCAGCTATTTAAACATATCCCAACCATCGCGTTAATACTATCAAGCTCACTTTGTAGTTTTACCAGTGCGTTGTCGCAGTCTGCTGCATTTAGGTGTAGCTCTTGAATGACTTGATCTGTGTTGTTGGCTTCATGATTCTCACCGATATTGATATGCGCGAGTAAGCCGTCATTAAGATAGGTGAGCAAATTGAGCTGATAATGAGTGCCTCGGTAATGTGGGTTATGGTGATGGTATACAACTTCGACTACTTCAGGCGGCATATCCCATGATTTTAATAGCCAACTGCCCAGTTCTGCATGGCCCACGCCTAAAGAAAATTTTTCTAACTGATATAAGTTCAGTGAGGGGTTCGCTTCCGCTAGGTTAGAGAGTACTTTAAATTCTTTAATAAATTGGTCGGCTAATAGCGGCAAGCCAATATTGTGCATTAAGGCGACAAAAAAAACGGTTTGCGCTTCGAATCTATATTCCGCAGGCAGTTTTTTATTTAGATCTGTCATTAAATGCGTGCTTGCTAGAGCATGTGTCCAAAATGCACGAGTGCCAATGATGCCTTCTATTGGGGATTTAAGTGGTGATAATGCTGATAAGCCTAAGACTAAATCAAAGACAAATTGATAGCCTAGTACGCGACTGATTGCGTCATGTACGCTGGTTATTTTGCCTTTATAGCCATATAGCGGGGAGCCAGACCAGCGGATGACTTGCGTTGTGAGTAAGGGGTCTAGTTCGACAATAGCAGCTAATTTACGTGCATCTGCTGATGGGTCTGCCGCCAGTTTCATAATGCGAGTAGCAATGCCTGGTAAGGGCGGCAATTGCTTAATTTGACTCACTGCGACTCTTAAGTCAGCCGGTGGAGCAATAGGTGTGCTTTTGCTGTCTATGCATTGAAACGTCCAATTAATTAACGATGGCTCCATATCGGTATCCTAATTAGTTAAGTTCAAGACGCTTTAGTTTTCTATATAGTGTGCGTTCGCTAATATCCATTTCGGCGGCAATAAGTTTGCGGTTACCTTGGTATTTATTTAGCAGCGAATTGATCACATCATATTCCATTTGTATTAGCGGATTTGTGTTGCTGTGTGGTGCCGGGTTGGAGGGCTGGATATATTCTATTCCTTGGCTTGGTTGTGACATATAAGTAATGTCATTTTCTGTTATATGTTGGTTCGTACAAATGCTACAAGCAAGTTGTAAACAGTTTTTTAGTTCCCTTATATTGCCTGGCCAAGTATGTTTTAATAGCTTAATTAGAGCAGGTTTAGCAATGCTGTAGTGTTGCTCATCGCGTTGCTCCAGTTGCGTTAATAAATACTGACTTACTTCAGGGATATCGTGTAATCGTTCGCGCAATGAGGGTACTTGTATGGGAAATACGGATAAGCGGTAATATAAATCTTCACGGAATTCGCCTGCTTCAATCATTTCAGGTAAATTTCTATGAGTTGCACAAATAATACGGACATTTGATTTTGATGTTGTAGTGCTGCCAACTTTTCTAAATTGCCCAGACTCTAGGGCGCGTAATAGTTTAGGTTGCTGAGCTAAAGGTAGGTCGCCTATTTCATCAAGAAATAAAGTGCCTTTATCGGCCAATTCAAATAGTCCTTTTTTTGCGTTAGTTGCGCCTGTGAAAGCACCTTTTTCATGTCCAAAAAGCTCACTTTCAAATAAGTCATCACTGAGTACGGTGCAGTCTACTACAACTAATTCATGTTCTTTGCATAAGGAGTGTTGGTGAATAAACTCAGCGGCAAGTTCTTTACCTGTCCCTGTTTCGCCCATTAAAAAAACAGGCGTTCGTGTTTTAGCGGCTTGACTTAGTTTTTGTTGGTAAGCGGTAAATGCGGCACAGCTACCTGCCATATTTTGCGTGTTGCTGGTTTTTAAGGTGTTTGTGGTTTGCGTGATGGACTCTCCCAAGTAGATTTTGCCATCGTTATCTAGGAGGGGGTAACCGCGTATTGTTAGTTGTTGGCCTGCTTGTCTTTCGGTTGCATCATAAGCTTCTAGCTTTTGAAATAATTGCTGATGTCGGCAATTAGGCGCTTTATCGCAGCAGGGCTGACCAATAAAGTCAGTTTTGAAAACAGAGAATTGTTGCTCCCATGCTTTATTTAATCCCACGATAGTGAGCGTATTATCAATAATGATAAACGGACGTTCGTGTGTTTCTAATAGAGACTCAAGTGAAATTGAATTTTCAAGCATAGTATCTTTAATTTAAGACAAGGGTGTCATGACCGTCATTTTGATCTGTCAGCGTTGTCAGGGGAGCTGACAAAAATGTCAGTCTAGTGAGGTTATTCTAGTTCAATACTGCTGTATTTCAAGGCTTTTAATAGTTGGCATCAGGGTTGCAATATAAGATTTGTAAGTTGAATTTTTTATTGCCACACTTGCTGCGAAGCAGGGTCGGAAAGCTTCAGGTCTTTCGTAATATTAAAGATAGCTGGGTTGTGTAGTTTAAAAGGATAACCTGATGAAAGTATATAAAGTGATATTGGCTATTTCAATGATGTTATTTAGTTCTGCGTCATTTTCTGCGAGTATTCCATTTGATGTTAATGCTGGAACGTTAACAACGGGTAATAAATACGCAGGGGGGATTAATCTTTTGCTGGATGGCAAGAGGATGACACGCGTAGGTGGAGGAAATATATTAAACAGTATGCTGGATGGAAAAAGCTTAGCTTATGCATATTGTATTGATATATTACATAGCATTGGCTTAAGTAGGGTGTACAGCGCTGATTATAATAATAAGGCTGATTTTTCAGATCGCCCTGAATTAACTAAAGTAAATGGCGGTAAGATCGCATGGCTAATTTTGAATATCGCTGAAACTGCAGTTGAAAAATACCAGCAAGCGGGTTTGCAGGCATTGATTTGGGAGCATGTTTACGGCGTTTCAATATTCACACTTGAGGCATCTACAAATGATCGTATAGAGGCTGCATATCAAAAGTATTCAGCTGCATTAGCTGGTAATACCGCACCCGTTAATGGTGTACTGTGGATTGATCCATATAGTGGCTCTACTTCAAGGCAGGATTTAGTCGCTTGGGGAGAAGGATTTAACTTGGGGGAATCAGCAAGTGTGCCTGCTCCAGAGCCCATATTGTTGCTTATTCTTGGGCTGGTGGGATTAACTATAGTTTCAGGCAAAGCGACTAGAGGCAATGTGTAACCTTCAATGAGTTTTATCGGTCTCTGCTGGTTTGGGTTTATTTTAAACACGACAGCTGGTCTTGAAAAAGGCCAGCTGTCGTGTTTTTTTTTGATTATTGTCAGCTTACTATACTGAAATGGCTATTTTGTTGTATATTGGTTTCGACTTAAAACAGTCATAATGTATTATTATTTACCTTTAAATTTGAGCGAGCAACATAATGAAAGCGGATATTGGATTAATTGGCCTTGCGGTCATGGGGCAAAACTTAGTCTTAAACATGAATGACCATGGTTTTAAAGTGGCGGTTCATAATCGTTCAGCAGGAAAAACAGATGACTTTTTAGCAGGTCCAGCGGCCGGTACCGAAATTACGGGCACTTATTCATTACAAGAACTAGTTGATGGATTAAAAAGTCCGCGAGTTGTTATGTTAATGGTTAAAGCCGGGGATGTGGTTGATAGCTATATTGATAAATTAACACCGCTTTTATCTGAAGGCGATATTATTATTGATGGTGGTAACTCTTTATATACAGACTCTAATCGACGTACTGTTGGTTTAGCGGAAAAAGGAATTTTATACGTTGGTTCTGGTGTTTCCGGTGGTGAAGAAGGCGCACGTAACGGGCCTTCAATTATGCCTGGCGGAAATAAAGCGGCATGGGCAACTGTGCAACCTATTTTACAAGCGATTTCTGCAAAAGTAGATGGCGAGCCATGTTGTCAGTGGGTAGGTGAAGAAGGCGCAGGACATTATGTGAAGATGGTACATAATGGAATTGAGTACGGTGATATGCAAATTATCTGTGAAGCATATCAATTGCTATCAGAAGGGGTTGGTTTAAGTGCAGAGGAAATTCAAGCCGTTTTTGCTGAATGGAATAAAGGTGTTTTAGATTCTTACTTAATTGAAATTACTACTAATATCTTGGGTTATAAAGATGAAGATGGTGAGCCACTAGTTGATAAAATTCTAGATACTGCTGGGCAAAAAGGCACAGGAAAATGGACAGGAATTAACGCTTTAGATTTAGGCGCTCCGCTAACATTAATTGCTGAATCTGTTTTTGCACGTTGTTTATCAGCACAAAAAGAAGAGCGTGTTCGCGCTTCAAAAATCTTACCGCAAGCGAATGTGAAATTCTCTGGCGACAAAGAGGCTACGATTAAAGCGATTGGTGATGCGGTTTATGCTGCAAAAATTATTTCTTATGCGCAAGGCTTTGGCTTAATGCGTGCCGCTGAAAAAGAATATGGCTGGAAATTAAACTACGGTGGTATCGCGCTTATGTGGCGTGGTGGTTGTATTATTCGTAGCCAGTTCTTAAATGATATTAAAGCGGCTTATGATAATAATCCTGAATTAGAAAACTTGTTATTAGCTGACTTTTTCAATGATGCTATTAAAACAGCTGACGCAGGCTGGCGTGAAACGATTGTGCTAGGTGTGCAATTAGCGGTTCCTACACCGTCATTTTCATCTGCATTGGCTTATTATGATGGTTATCGCAGTGCACGTTTACCAGCAAACCTATTGCAAGCGCAACGTGATTATTTTGGCGCGCATACTTATGAACGTTTAGATAAACCACGCGGTGAGTTCTTCCATACTGATTGGACAGGAACTGGCGGTAAAATGGCTTCTACAACTTATACAGCGTAATCTAGCTACGTAGGTTCGATGGGGTTTATCGTGAAGCATTAAAAAGTGTAATCCGGCAAGGAATTTTCTATGCCGGATTACCTTATTTTTAAGCCCATTTTAATTTACATATTAATAATCTTTATTCTTGAATGTTTTAATCGTTTAAAAGGAGTTTTGAGTGAAAACTGATCCCTGTACTTATGTGATTTTCGGTGCAACAGGCAATTTAGCGCGCATCAAATTAATTCCTGCTTTATACCATTTGGATATTGAAAACCGTTTAGATGACGACACGAAAATTATCGCAATAGGCCGCAGGCCTTGGGATAATGATAAATGGGCATCTGAAGTGCGTGATATGCTAGAAGCTAAAGCGCGCGGCGGTATTGACGAGCAAGTATTTGAACGATTTATTGCACGTCTGCATTATCATAAAGGCGATATGCAGCAAGCAGAATGTTATAGCAGTCTAGCGCAGTTACTAACAGATTCTGTTAAGTTTCCACAGAATATGGCTTTTTATCTAGCGATTAATCCATCCGATTTTAGCCATGTTATCGAGCACTTAAGTACCCCTAAATTATTGGATGAAAGTCAGTTCTGGCGTCGTGTCATTATTGAAAAGCCCTTCGGCACTGATTTAGAAAGTTCGCGTTCTTTACAAAATAAAATTAGCCAATATTTAAAAGAAGAACAAATTTATCGTATCGACCATTATTTAGGTAAAGGCATGGTGCAAAATGTCTTAGTGTTTCGATTTGCTAATGCAATGCTCGAGCCCTTGTGGAATCGAAATTATATAGACCATATTCAGATTACTCATTCAGAGCAATTGGGGATTGGCAGTCGAGGTCAGTATTACGATCATACCGGGGCAATGCGTGATATGTTGCAAAGTCATCTGTTGCAATTGCTGACCCTAGTGGCGATGGAGCCTCCTGTTTCTATGGAAGCAGAAGATTTACGTGATGAAAAGGTTAAAGTATTGAAATCAATACGGCCTATTCCTGAAGAGGCCGTAAATGCTCAAGCCTTTCGCGCACAATATGCGCCAGGTGAAATTGAGGGTGAGCAAGTAAATGGTTATTTGCAGGAAGAGGGGATCCCGCAAAATAGCGTGACAGAAACTTACGCGGCGATGAAGCTCTATGTCGATAACTGGCGCTGGCGTGGTGTACCATTTTATATGCGTACTGGAAAGCGTATGGAAAAAGCTCAGTCGACGATTTCCATTTGTTTTCGACATGCGCCTTCGCAATTATTTGCTCATACGCAAGCGGAAAAAATTAAGCAAAATTGGTTATTATTAGGTATACAGCCTGAAGAATGTATCCGTATGGAAATGACAGTTAAAGAGCCGGGCTTAGAAATGCGTACCCGGGTCACTAATCTGGATGCGAGTTTTCGTAATGAGGACGAATTAGCCTCTGATGCTTATGAAGATTTATTATTAGATGTGATTGAAGGTGACCGCTCTTTATTTCTACGCTATGACGAAGTGGAGTATGCATGGAAAATCGTCGATCCTATCATTAATAAATGGGCTGTTGATCGCGATTATATTGAAACCTATTCTGCGGGCTCGTGGGGACCAAATGAGCGCCGTTTATTTGAAAAAGAAAGCCAGAGTTGGCGTAATACCTTATAGGAAGAAAAATGACACAAGTAGTAAACTGGAAGCCTTTTGATTCAATTGAGTTGCTTGCCGAAGCGGTTTGTCAGCGTATTTTAACAGCAGCTGACAAGGCGATTGCTGATAAAGGGGCTTTTAAAATAGTGTTAGCGGGCGGCACAGCGCCTGTTAAGGCGTATCAATTATTGGCAACTAAGCAGGCTGACTGGAGTAACTGGCATATTTATCATGGTGATGAGCGTTGCTTGCCTGTGAATGATGCTGAGCGTAATAGTTTAGTGGCCGAGCAGAAATGGTTGGATTTAGTCGCAATTCCAAAAGCACAAATTTATAATATTCCTGCCGAGTTAGGTGCTGAAGTGGGTGCAGAGCAATATGCAAAAGTTGTAGCTGATGCTGGAACTTTTGATTTGGTTTTATTAGGTATGGGTGAAGATGGTCATACGGCTAGCTTATTTCCAGGGCATGTGAATAATGTAGATGAATTAACTCATGCGGTACACAATTCACCTAAGCCACCTTCTGATCGTGTTAGTATTAGTGCTAAAGCATTAAGCAATACCAATGAGCTGATTTTCGTCGTTTCAGGTAATAAAAAAGAGGCGCTTGCTGCATGGAAGAATCAGGAAGACCTACCGGTTACTCATATTTGTCCAGCTTGTGGTGTTGATGTGTTATTGAGTATGTAAATGCTCTACTTTGGGATTAGTTGGTAATATACAAGCTTAGAAAGGGTGAACTGCGGTTTTCTTCTTTCTGAGTAGGTTTTTAAAGTAGTTAATAGGGGTTGATATGCAAGATATTACAAACCTCGCGAGGCGTAAAAGTTTACGTTATAAACGTAAGGATATTAGCGTGCATATCTGTCAGGGTAGAAGGCAGTTTAGGTATGTTGAATTATTAAATATAAGCCAAAATGGCATGCTAATTAGAGGTCGGATAAATTTAAAGTTAAACAGTTGTATTGTGTCGAGAATTAGTTTTGATAAAAATAATGTGTTTGAGCAAAAAAGTACAGTGGTTAGTAAAGCAAAAATAAAGTCAGCAGAGCTACAGCTAGCTAAGAAAACTTGGTTTTTCTTTGCTCAAGATAATTCGGTATATGATTATGGGCTTACTTTTGAAGGGGACTCATCTGCTATTCAGACTTTTTTATTACAGTCCAATATAGAAAAGAGACTGGAGCATCATAGGCATTAAGGCGTGATAGTCGGGCAAATTTTTTAAATTAAAGGGGGAGTTATGAGTAATTGTTGCAGTGATCCTACTGAAATACCCAAATTAGATCCAAGAGAGTTAGTGCGCGAGCAAACCCGGCATGGTGACTTGCAGCGTGAGCTTTTTACTAGTGACCCAGAAAAACTAATGTTGCACGAATTACGCGAAGCGAGCACCTATCTGTGTGAGCTTGCAGCTTTGCGTGCGCATTATGCTTCGGTCCGGCTTGCTGCTATTGCTTTATTGGACAGGGCTAGTGCTTCTGTTGTGCAACGAATTATCGATAAAGAACCTGAAACTGAGATTGGTAAAGCTGCAGCGGCACAATTACAAAAAATACAATGATAAAACTGATTATTACCGGCGGCACGATTGATAAACGCTATAACGAGTTAAATGGTGAGTTGTATTTTCCAGGAACGCATTTGCCAGAAATGTTGCAGCAGTCGCGGTGTAAGTTGGATATCGATCTTCAGTCTTTAATGCTAAAAGATAGCTTGGATATGACTAAAGCGGATAGAGAAGCGTTAAGGCAAGCGTGTAGCGCCACAGGTGCGCCGCAAATTATCGTTACCCATGGTACGGATACTATGGTTGATAGTGCAAGCTATTTAGCTAAGACAATCACGGATAAAACTATTGTTTTAGTTGGTGCTATGGTGCCATATATGATTTGCCAGTCTGATGCTTTGTTTAATCTTGGCTGTGCAATGACTGCTGTGCAATTGTTACCAACAGGGATTTATATCACGATGAATGGCAAAGTGTTTGCTTGGGATAAAGTGATGAAAGACCGGCGGGCAGGTGAATTTAAGAGCAGCATGTAGAGCCTTTCTTAAGGGTTATTCAATAAAGATAAGCTGCTTATCTAAGAATTGCTGTAATGCTTCAATCGCCGCACTTTGTAGTGTCTCTGAGTTGTTTTCCGGTAAAATTTCTTTTAGACAGTCGCTAATAGCTTTAGTATTTCCATCCATTAGAGTCTGAAGTAAATGAAAGCTCATAGGTGCTAGTTCGATGAATTTTACTTCATCTTGATTGTCACGGTAAACAGCTAGGTAAGTTGCTTGTTCCGGTGCTTCTGCTGGTAAATAGTCGGATGAAGTTTTGTGTACAGGGTATTGATAGGCTAAAAGCCAAGTTAAGGGTGAAAGGCTTAATTTTTGCGTGAGCGTCAGTGCTTGATTGTCAGTTTTTTCAGGCAAAGCATCCTGTGAGGTAGATAATGCCATTTCAACCCATTCATAATGAGCGAGTTCCAGCATAAACGGGTAGTCATCTGCTTGCGCTTGGCGTTCATTTTGCAAATACAGAATAAATTCTTCAGGTATTTCTGAAAAATAAGGGGTAGTGCTCTGGTGTTGGCTGAAAAAGTCTTGTGCCAACTGTTGCCATTGTTCCTTATCTAATATTGTGTGCAATACCGGAAAGTTACTGGATAGAAAGCCTTCGACGTTATTAAAAAATAACTCACGGTACATTTGCATGCGTTGTGGAGCAACATCGTTCGGGCATGCGTGAGTATCAGGGTTGCGAATATAGGCTGAAAACTCAGCTTGTTTGGCTCTGAAGTCGATTTTAGGCCGAGAGTTGTTCATTATTCGTATGCCATGTATTTTGTAGGGTTTGGATGGTGTTTACTTCGCTTAGTAGTGCTGCGACACTAGGGATATTGAAATCTCTTTCTAATAGCGTTGGAAAAACACCGTATAAAGCATAGGATTTTTCTAGTAATTGCCACACAGGGTCGATAATTTCTGCGCCGTGAGTGTCGACTAGAAAATCTTCGGCTTCAACATAATGTCCGGCAATATGCGCATAACTTATACGTTGAGCAGGGATGGCTTGTAAAAATTGCTCAGCATCGTAGTTGTGGTTCACGCTATTCACATAGATGTTATTAACATCTAACAGTACATCGCAATCCGACTCTTCAATTACCGCATTAAAAAAATCAATTTCAGACATCTCTTGGCCTGGCGCAGCGTAATAAGAAACATTTTCAATGGCAATTTTTTGTTCTAATATGTCTTGTACGCGATGTATGCGTTGAGCAACATGATGTACGGCTTCTTCGGTAAAAGGGATGGGCATAAGGTCATATAAGTGTCCATTATTACTGCAATAACTTAAATGTTCACTATAAAACTTGATTTTATGCTCACGCATAAAGCTTTTTAAGTTTTTTACAAAGTCTTCATCGAGTGGGTCGGTGCTACCGATGGATAGAGATAAGCCATGACAAATAAAGGGGTGGCGTTCAGTCATCGCTTTAAATTGTTTGCCTAGCTTGCCGCCTAATGTCATCCAGTTTTCTGGCGCAACTTCATAAAAATCGACATCTTTTAGCGGGCTAGCCAGTGCTTCGTCAAGAAAGGAGCGGCGCAAACCAAGACCTGCGCCATGAACTAAATTTTGCGTATGTTGCATGATTTTTCCTGAATTGCGAAAGAAATGTAATAGTCGAATTATAACCTTTTTGTAGTGAAATGGTTCAAATGGCCTAGCAATTAAATGTCAAACTAATCATCTAAGCTTTTATCTAGGTTTAGTGTAGGGGGAGCAAGGTTTAAAAGTAAGACTTGCTGAATATATCAAGGGTGGCGAGTAAAACTTATTTATAGCGTGTGATTTTTGACAAACTCCATACTTAATGACGGTTTTTAGGTTAAAATGCTCCAATTAATTGTGATAATCGTTTTTCTGTGAGCCATGCAAAGTCAATTTAATACTGATAATTTAAGAATCCGTGATACTAAGGGTGTTATGGCGCCTGTGCTAGTACATGATGAATTGCCATTGACGGAAGTAGCTGCTAATACTACTGAGCAGGCTCGACGTAGTGTGCATGATATTTTAAGTGGCCAAGATGATCGATTGGTTGTGGTTGTTGGGCCGTGTTCTATTCATGATCCTGAGGCGGCCCTTGAGTATGCTAGTAAACTTCGAGTAATTAAAGACAAATTAAAACAAGATTTGCATATTATTATGCGTGTCTACTTTGAAAAGCCGAGAACAACGGTAGGCTGGAAAGGGCTGATTAATGACCCTGATTTAGACGGCAGTTTTAATATAAATAAAGGTTTGCGTGTTGCTCGACAGTTATTGTTAGATTTGAATAGCCAAGGGGTTCCTGCGGCAACTGAATATTTGGACCTCATTACTCCACAATATGTATCGGATTTAATTGCTTGGGGTGCGATTGGTGCGCGAACTACCGAGAGTCAGTGTCATAGAGAGCTTGCTTCAGGCTTGTCTTGCCCTGTTGGATTTAAAAATGCGACGGATGGTACGATTACTATTGCCAATGATGCGATTAAGGCAGCGATGAACCCACACCATTTTTTATCAGTGACTAAAGAAGGTAATTCGGCTATCTTTTCCACTACTGGAAATGAAGATGTACACATAATTTTACGTGGCGGTAATGACGGGCCTAATTATGATGCAGTTAGTGTTGATAAGGTCGCTAAAAGCATGGAAAAATCTGGTTTAAAAGCTAATATCATGATTGATTTAAGTCATGCTAATAGTCTAAAGCAATGCCAAAGGCAGTTATTAGTTGGTGAAGATGTTGCGGAGCAAATTGCTAGTGGTGATCATCGTGTTATAGGTGTAATGATCGAAAGTCACTTGCAAGCTGGGCGACAAGATGTTGTGGCAGGCCAGGAATTGGTTTATGGGCAAAGCATAACTGATGGCTGTATAGACTGGAGTGATACTGAGATCTTATTGAATAATTTGGCCGTTGCCGTACAAAAAAGAAGAACAGTAAAAAACTAACAGGAACAAAAAGCATGAATGTTTATGTAAATGGCGAAACTAAGCAATATACAGAAAATAGTACTATCGCGGATATTGTTAGCGACTTGGGTTTAGAGAATAAACGCATTGCTGTTGAATTAAATAAAGAAATTTTACCGTTTAATCAATATAAGCAAACGACTTGCCAAGATGGTGATTATGTCGAAGTTGTACAGGCGATTGGCGGTGGGCAGGGTGATAGCTTTACTGTTGCCGGTCAAGAGTTTCAGTCGCGGTTATTAGTCGGTACTGGAAAATATAAGGACTTAGAAGAAACCCGCTTGGCGATAGAGGCAAGTGGTGCAGAAATTGTAACGGTTGCTATTAGACGTACAAATATAGGTCAGAACCCAGGTGAACCAAATTTACTGGATGTAATTTCGCCGGATAAATATACTATTTTACCTAATACGGCTGGTTGTTTTACTGCTGATGATGCGGTTCGTACGTGTCGTTTGGCACGAGAGTTACTGGGTGGACATAAACTAGTTAAATTAGAGGTTTTGGCTGATCAAAAAACCTTATTACCGGATATTATAGAAACTTTGGCGGCCGCAGAACTATTGGTCAAAGATGGTTTTGATATCATGGTATATACTAATGATGACCCGATTATTGCTAAACGTTTAGAGGATATAGGCTGTGTTGCCGTTATGCCGTTGGCAGCGCCTATTGGTTCAGGTTTAGGGGTACAAAACCCCTATAATATTTTGACCATAGTAGAAAATGCAAATGTGCCTATTTTGGTTGATGCGGGTGTGGGTACTGCTTCAGATGCCGCTATAGCAATGGAATTAGGTTGTGCTGGCGTATTAATGAATACTGCGATTGCGGCAGCTCAAAATCCGGTATTAATGGCCTCGGCAATGAAAAAAGGCATACAAGCGGGACGTGAAGCTTATTTAGCGGGAAGAATGCCAAGAAAACGTTTTGCATCTGCCTCTTCACCACTAGATGGGTTAATTAGTTAAGTTGAGTATGATCGAAGAAGAGGTGCAAAGCGCGCCCCGCATTAAGAGTTTTATTCGTCGTGTTGGGCGAATGACTGAGGCGCAAAGAAATGCAATTGATACTCTGTGGGATAAATATTGTTTAGATCCAGAAGCTGATTGCGATTTGTCGACCATTTTTGGGCGTGCTGCGCCGGTTATTTTGGAAATTGGTTTTGGTAATGGCGAAAGTTTGGCGAAAGTCGCAGAAGATAACCCAGACCAAGATTATATTGGCATTGAAGTGCATAAGCCGGGTGTGGGTAATTTATTAGCGCAACTGGAAAGAAAGCAAATTAGCAATGTTAGGGTTTATTATCATGACGCTATTGAAGTTTTAGAGAAATGTATTCCAGATGCTAGTTTATCAGGCATGCATTTGTTTTTTCCAGACCCTTGGCATAAAAGAAAACATCATAAACGGCGTATTGTACGACCTAGTTTTGTTAAGCTCATTGGGCAAAAAATAAAGCCTGAAGGTTATTTTCATGCGGCCACAGATTGGCAACATTATGCTGTGCATATGTTAAGGATTTTGGCAGTAGCAGAGCAGTTTGTTAATGCTAGTGCTAGTCAGGACTATTGTCCAAGACCAGATTACCGGCCTTTAACGAAATTTGAGCAACGAGGATTACGTTTAGGCCATGGTGTTTGGGATTTGATTTTCAAGCGATTGTAAGTTGTTAATTTCTAAAAGTGACGTCAATAATCGTTAGAAGGCGTGGATGAAAAGCAGGCATTAGTAATGAAATGGGTGGAAAGCCGTTTATTTTTAGCAGATTTTTGTTTTTAGGCTACAATTTATTTTGTAGATGTAAAAAATTGAATTTAGATGATCCGTCATTTTAGGTGATAAATGCGGGTACTGTCGATATCAGCGATAAGGCACGGGATGTATGGAATTTAAAGAGCAGTTACATGAATATTCGCAATGGCGAGAAGAAATTGTCCAAGCAATTGAAATGTATAGAGAATGGCGTAATCGTTATGGGTTAAGCGATCCAAATAGTACAGATACGCTATTAAATATGCTTAATGGCTTAAGTCATGATCGTATTACTTTAGCTTTTGCAGCTGAATTTTCTCGTGGTAAAACAGAGCTTATTAACTCTTTATTTTTTGCCGAAACTGGGGTGAGGTTATTGCCTTCGTCTCCTGGACGCACCACAATGTGCCCAACTGAACTATTTTATGATGAAGCGGGTAGTTATATTCGTTTATTGAATATAGAAAGTCGCTTAGAAGATGTTTCTTTGGTTGAGTACAAACAAAGTCCAGACCGATGGACGCAAATCGATTTAGATTGTGACTCACCTACACAAATGCAAGAAGCGTTTAAAGAGTTGGTCGCGGTTAAGACTGTTTCCAAGGAAGAAGCGGATAAATTGGGCTTATGGAATGAGCGTGAAGCAGCTGAATTAGGTTTGTTAGATAGAAGTGAGGTTGAAATACCTTGTTGGCGTCATGCTTTAATTAGCTTTCCACACCCTTTATTAAAAGAAGGTCTTTGTATTTTAGATACGCCTGGGTTAAATGCTTTAGGTACAGAGCCTGAATTGACATTAAATATGTTGCCTAGCGCACAAGCCATTATTTTTGTTTTGGCGGCGGATACTGGTGTGACAAAAAGTGATTTAGAAATGTGGCGTAATCATATCAGCATAGCTCGTGGTACTGGGAAGCAAGGCCTTGCTGTGGTCATGAATAAAATTGATTCCATGTGGGATGATTTAGCTGGTGAAACAGGGTATGAAGCGTCTATTATTTCGCAAGTTAAGAGTTCTGCTTCAATTTTAGGGGTTAGTGAAGAGCTGATTTTTCCGGTTTCTGCAAAGCAAGCTTTACTGGCTAAAATTAAATCTGATGATGCCTTATTGGAGAAAAGTCGTTTAGCGGGCTTAGAAAACTATTTGTCAGACGATATTTTGAATCATCGGCGCAAAATATTAACGGAAACAGTGGTGCGCAATATTGGTTTTTTGGTTAATGAATCCTTAAGCCTGACTGAGATTAAATATAAGAATGCGACATCGCAATTAGAGGAATTTAAGAAAATAGATTTTGAAAATTCTGATATGACCGGTAAATTGATGGCTGAAACACGGGACCGTCAAAATGCTTATTTAGTTAATGTGGAGAATTTCCAGGCCAGTCGTCGAGTTTTTAGTGTACAAGCCAAGATGCTAGTGGATTCTTTAGCAAAAGAAAGAATTGACGAGGTCATTCATCGAACTAAAGATGATATGGCTAAAAGTCTTACTACTTATGGCATGAAGCAAAATATTCGTAAATTGTTTGATGAGTTGCGCGATTTATTACAAGACGCTGTTGATACGACGAATGAGACCCGTCGATTAGTTAAGGCGATTCATAAGAAATTTAGAGATGAGTACGGCTTTAAAGAAATTGAGCCGCAGTTATTTTCAATTAAGCAATATCAGTTTGAGCTAGAACAAATCTTTGAAGAAGGGGAGCTTTTTCGCTCAAGCGCTAGAACAACAATGACCGAGCAAAGTGTTGTAGTGAAAAAGTTGTACAGCACAATTATCTCGAAAGCACGAGAAGTTCTAAAGCATGCAAATAAAGATGCGACGACTTGGAGCAATAGTGTACTTTCGCCTTTAATGCATCAAATTAAAGACCATAAAAAGCAAATTGAAAGTCGTTTGCAAATGTTGCGTAAAATTAGTGGATCGAAAGAAAGCATCGAGGAAAATATAGCTAATCTTGCTGCTGAATTAGGGCCGTTAAAGCAACAGCATATGGAATTGAAAATGATTATTAAGGCAATGAAAATAGATGATATTGCTGCGTACAAAGATTCTAAGTTATAAGTTCTTTTTTACTTTTCTCTTTCCGGCAGGAATAGGTATCTACACAACTTTTTAATATTAAAATACAATGAGTTGAAAGTTGGGGTAACTCCCTCTCCTGCTTGAGACGAATAAAGTTAAAGCTTTGTTTTATTTATTTTCCTCGCATCCTGCCTTCTTCCTCTGGAGAAGGCGTTAAGGTTCATTATGTTATTGTAAAAATACTGCTTTCGTGCACTCTCCGAGTGTGCTTGCTGAGATACTCTTCCCCCCGCCCGTAATGTGCTCCTCAAGGCCCTAGTAAATAGCTTTCTTTAGTCTATAGTTGCCTTGTTGCAGCAACAAGTCTATTAATATAATTTCATTAGTTTAATCTTTGCGCCTTAGACAGGAGAATTGCGTGCATATTCATATTTTAGGTATTTGCGGTACATTTATGGGTGGGCTTGCTTTGATCGCTAGAGAGCTAGGACATACAGTTAGTGGCTCCGATCAAAATGTTTATCCTCCTATGAGCACTCAATTAACTGAGCAAGGCATACAGTTAATGCAGGGCTATAGCGCTGAAAATTTATCGATTAAACCGGATTTGGTGGTCATTGGTAATGCTATGTCGCGTGGTAACCCTGAAGTTGAAGCGGTTTTAAACTTAGGGTTGAAATATACTTCGGGTCCGCAATGGCTCTCTGAATATGTGCTGCAAGATAAGTGGGTCTTAGCGGTGGCGGGCACGCATGGCAAAACGACTACAAGCAGTATGTTGGCATGGATTTTAGAGTATCAGGGGTTTAAGCCTGGTTTTTTGATTGGTGGTATTCCGATGAATTTTGGGGTTTCTGCGCGTGCAGGGGAAACAGATTTTTTTGTCATTGAGGCAGATGAATATGATTCTGCATTTTTTGATAAACGCTCTAAGTTTGTGCATTACCGACCCAGAACGGCCATTTTAAATAATTTAGAGTTTGATCATGCCGACATTTTTGATGATTTACAGGCGATTAAGCGACAATTCCATCACCTAGTCAGAACCATTCCTGGGCAAGGTTTAATTGTTGCGCCTAAAGTGGATGCAAATGTGCAGGATACTCTGGCAATGGGGTGTTGGACGCCTGTGCAGCAAACAGCGATAGGGCAGCAAGCTGAATGGCAAGCGGAGTTAGTCAGGGAAGATGGTAGTCAATTCGAGGTTTTATTTGCTGATAAAAAACAAGGGCAAGTGAATTGGACTTTGACTGGGATGCACAATGTACAGAACGGGTTGGCCGCAATCGCCGCAGCGAGGCATATAGGTGTATTGCCAAGTGATGCGGTAACTGCGTTGGCTCATTTTAAAAATGTAAAGCGACGTATGGAAGTCATTGCTAATATTCGTGGTACGACGATTTATGATGACTTTGCGCATCACCCTACTGCGATTAAAATGACTTTAGAGGGCTTACGTAAACAGGTAGGCTCCGAGAAAATTATTGCAGTAGTTGAGCCGAGGTCAAACACCATGCGCATGGGCGTGCACCGCAAAGAACTGGCTGGTGCTCTCGGCTTGGCGGATAGAACGATAATTTATCAGCCGGAGAATTTAGCTTGGGATTTAAGTGAGCTAAAAACTTATGCAAATAATATCCAGATTTGCACTTCTATAGATGAGATTATTGCCGAATTACAGCAAGAGGTGACAGCGCAAAGCCACTTTTTAATGATGAGTAATGGGAGCTTTGGTGGTATCTATCAGCGTTTAAAAAAAGAATTGAAATAGTAGGCTTCAAAAGTAATACCTGTTTTGTAATACCATTGTCATATTTGCTGTACATAATAACCAATATCTTAATTTGATAATGTGAGTTTAAAATGAAAATTACGTCTAAAGTGAAATCTTTAGCGGCGGTTGCTGGCTTTGTTACAGCAACGGTAGCAAGTACTTCAGCAATCGCAGTACAAACAGTTGATCCTAAACTTCCTGCATACCAAAAAGAAAGTGGTGTATCAGGTAATTTATCAAGCGTTGGTTCTGATACCTTAGCTAACTTAATGACATTATGGGCTGAGTCATTCAAGCGTAATTATCCAAATGTAAACATTCAAATTCAAGCGGCAGGTTCATCTACTGCGCCACCAGCTTTAACTGAAGCAACGGCTAATATTGGTCCTATGAGTCGTAAGATGAAAGATAAAGAGTTAGATGCTTTTGAAAAGAAATACGGCTATAAGCCAATGGCGATCCCTGTTGCTATCGATGCTTTAGCAGTTTATGTTAATAAAGATAATCCTATTAGTGGTATGACGATTGCACAAGTTGATGCAATTATGTCATCTACGCGTAAATGTGGGCATGCTACTGATATTGCAACTTGGGGTGATGCAGGTTTAACGGATTCTTGGAAAAATAAAAGCATTCAGTTATATGGCCGTAACTCAGTGTCAGGTACATACGGATACTTCAAGAAAAAAGCTTTATGTAAAGGCGATTATAAAAGCAATGTAAATGAGCAGCCTGGTTCTGCTTCAGTTGTGCAATCTGTTTCAACCTCATTAAATGGTATCGGTTATTCGGGGATTGGCTATAAGACATCGGGTGTTAAAGCGGTTGCTTTGACAAAGAAATCAGGCTCCCCTTTTGTTGCGGCAACACCTGAAAATGCATTGTCAGGTAAGTATCCGTTGGCTCGTTTTTTGTATGTTTATGTTAACAAAAAACCTAACCAAGCTTTAGCGCCATTAGAAAGAGAATTTATCAGAATGGTTCTATCTAAAGAAGGTCAAAAGATCGTTATTAAAGATGGCTATATCCCTCTTCCTGCTACAGTAGTTAATAAGACGTTAGCTGGGTTGTTATAAGTTTTAAGGATGAATGGAATAATATGGATATTATTGGGCAGGGACGCCACATTAATCTAGATTTACTATAACTCCCCATTTGTTTAAGTAGAGTGATTGAATTGAAACTAGGTGCTATTTTTAATGGCTCCTAGTTTTTTTTTGCTTGTCGTTTTTTGAGCAAGAGCCGTTTCATGTTTTTGTCATATAAGGATTGTATAATTCGCGAGTATCTAATGATCCCAATTATTTTTATCGTTAAACTATGACAGCATCTAAACTCCAGATAAGTGAAACTTATCAAAAGTGGCGCAAGATAAAAGACCAACTCACTCGTTACGGCGTCGTTGCCGGTGGGTTGGGTGTTATTGTCGCCATTGTCTTGATTTTTTTCTATTTAATGTATGTGGTCTATCCATTATTTGTTTCAGCGAATGCACATGCTTTATACCAATATGAATTACCTGAGAAATCAGCTGGTAAGAGTCTGCACCTAACAACTGAAGAGCAAAATGAGGTAGCGGTACGTTTTACTGATCAAGGTAAAGCTGTTTTCTTTACTACAGCAACAGGTGAAATTCTTAAAGTTGAATCCGTCGTTCCAGAAGAGGCAAGCATCTCTAGCTTTAGTGTGGGTACTCCATCGAGAGGACATATTGCATATGGCTTTGATGACGGTAGTGTGATTATTGTTCGACATAAATACCAAATAACATATCCTGACGATAAGCGCTTAATTACTCCGCAGCTTGAGTTTCCTTTGGGTGAGCAAGCCCTGAAGCTGGATTCTCAAGGTCAGGCAATCACTCATGTGGCTTTTAGAGTGAGCGAATCAGGCACTACTTTAGTCGCAAGAACTGCGGATAATAGAGTATTGCTAACTAATTTTTTTAAAGAAGAGTCACTTTTTTCTGATGACGATAGTTTTGAGCGTGTTGATGTTGAGATAGATGTAGATTCTAAGGATCTTGAATATATCTTGCTTGATAAGGAACAGCGCAACTTGTATTTAGCAAGTCGCACAGGCCGCTTAAGTATGTTTGATATCAGTGATAAAGAAAGCCCTCGACTTGTTCAGCATACTGAGTTGCTACATGTGGGAGGGACATTAACTAGCTTGGTATTTTTGACGGGTGAACTTTCTATATTGGCGGGTGACAGTGCCGGCTTGGTGTCTCAATGGAGTGCGGTGCGTGATGCTGGTAACCATATGTCGGTACAGAAATTACGTGCATTTAAAGTCTCGGACTATGCTGTTGTTGGGATAGATGCTGAGCAGCGTAGAAAAGGTTTTGTGGTTGTCGATGCTAAAGGTGTCGTTGGGATATATCACTCAACTGCTGAAAGGGAGTTGTTGAGAGCACAAATTACTTCAGCGCAGCCAGAGTTGTTGGCTATGTCGCCGCGAGCTAATGTTTTCATGCTTCAAGACGAGCAGGGAATGATTAATATTTGGCATGTGGAAAATGAACACCCTGAAGTGTCGATTAAATCTATTTGGCAAGAGGTCTGGTACGAAAGCTATCCTAAGCCTAATTATATCTGGCAATCTTCTTCTTCAAGTAATGATTTTGAGCCTAAATATAGCTTAACGCCCTTAGTTTTTGGTACTTTGAAAGCAGCATTTTACGCGATGATGATTGCTGTGCCATTAGCGATCATGGGGGCTATTTATACCGCGTATTTTATGACTTCTGGTCTGCGCAGAGTAGTTAAGCCGAGTATTGAAATTATGGAGGCTTTGCCTACCGTTATTTTGGGTTTCTTGGCAGGGCTTTGGTTGGCACCTTTTGTTGAAGAGAACTTAATGGCGGTGTTCAGTATTTTATTAACGCTGCCTGTTGCTGTGCTGTTATTTGCTTATCTATGGCAATATATTCCTAAGGGTATGCGCTTACGGGTACCAGAAGGAACAGAGGCGGCGATATTAATACCGGTTATTTTTTTAGCAACTTACTTTGCAATTAGCGCCAGCGCTCCTATGGAAGCGGTTATGTTTGATGGCAGTCTTATCAGTTGGTTTAATACTGAATGGGGTATAGGTTACGATCAGCGTAACTCATTAGTGGTCGGTATCGCTATGGGTTTTGCGGTGATTCCTACTATTTTCTCGATCACTGAAGATGCTATTTTTAGTGTGCCTAAGCATTTAACGGTTGGTTCTTTAGCTTTAGGTGCAACGCCTTGGCAAACGATGACGAAAGTTGTGTTATTAACGGCTAGCCCCGGTATTTTCTCGGCGGTAATGATTGGCTTAGGGCGTGCTGTGGGTGAGACCATGATTGTATTGATGGCTACGGGTAATACACCGGTGATGGATTTAAGTGTATTTCAAGGTATGCGTACCTTATCAGCTAATATTGCCGTGGAAATGCCTGAGTCGGAAGTGGATAGTACGCATTACCGAGTGTTATTTCTTGCTGCCTTAGTATTGTTTTCTTTTACTTTTATTTTTAATACCTTAGCTGAAATTGTTCGTCAGCGCTTACGTGAAAAATACAGTTCATTATGAAAATGCTTGATTATAAAATTTCAGATTTAAAGGTGTCAGTATGATTCGTGAATGGTTTAAAACCGGTGCGCCGTGGGTATGGCTAAATGCTGCAGCGGTGAGTTTAAGTCTAATTATGGTTTTTGGCTTACTTACTTTAATTGCAGTTCGTGGCTTAGGACATTTTTGGCCAGCGAATGTTGCTTCTATTGCTTATGTGGAAAATGCAAATGAGCAAGCTATTACTATTATTGCTGAAATGGTTGACCAGCAAGTATTAAAACCCGAACTTGCAGAAGCGGCAGGTTATACGCCTGAACAAGCAGCAGCAGGATTAACGCAATATTTAGTGAAAACCGGCAACAGAGATGTGAGTGGCTTAGACTTTCGTTGGTTACTCGGTAAAGATATTAAGCAAACTGAGTACCCTGAAAATTTGATGGTGCTAGAGCGTCGTGAATGGGGTAATTTTTATGGTTATTTAGAGACTATAAAAGAAGGGGGTAAGGTTGTTGCGCAGGGCGAACAAGCTTGGGCGATGTTAGCTGAGCGCATGGAGCGTACACTGGATATCTTTGAGCAAATTAAGGATATAGAAAAGGGCGAAATTGGTACGATCAATTACCAATTGGAACGCTTACGTTTAAAAGAACGAAAATTAGAGCTTGAAGATAAGTTAGATGCAGAAGCAAAACAAAGTCTTGCTAGCGAAAAGGCGGTATTTGAAAAAGCTTATCAAGCCTTACAAGTTAATTTAGCCGAGCTTAACCAGGAAATTAGGCGTGATAGTCTAAGTGCTAAGACGTCGAGTGGTCAGGAAGTTGAAATAGCATTAGAGCATATCGTGTTGTATTATCAGCCTAATGCTATGAATGTCTTACAAAAGGTTGGTCATTATTTAGCTAAAGGCTGGGAATTCCTTAGTGAAGATCCACGGGAAGCCAATACCGAAGGCGGTGTTTTCCCCGCTATTTTCGGAACCGTTATGATGGTTATGATTATGGCGGTAATTGTGACTCCTTTTGGTGTGATTGCAGCGGTGTATATGCGTGAATATGCCAAGCAAGGGCTTACGACACGTATTATACGAATTGCGGTGAATAACTTAGCTGGTGTACCTTCGATTGTATATGGTGTGTTTGGTTTAGGTTTTTTCGTCTACATTCTAGGTGGCAATATAGATAGTTTGTTTTTCCCTGAAGCGTTGCCAGCGCCAACTTATGGTACGCCTGGGATGTTCTGGGCTTCATTGACGTTAGCTTTATTAACTTTACCAGTGGTTATCGTTGCTACAGAAGAAGGTTTATCGCGTGTACCGAAATCAATTCGTGAAGGTAGTCTAGCGTTAGGTGCGACAAAAGCTGAAACCTTATGGTTGACTGTGTTGCCCATGGCAAGCCCAGCAATGATGACGGGTTTGATTCTGGCAGTTGCGCGAGCTGCGGGTGAGGTTGCACCTTTGATGTTAGTTGGGGTGGTAAAGTTAGCCCCCACGCTACCTTTAGATGGTAATTTTCCTTTTATGCATTTAGATAGAAAGTTTATGCATCTGGGTTTTCATATTTATGATGTAGGCTTCCAAAGTCCGAATGTTGAAGCGGCTAGGCCACTAGTTTATGCGACTTCATTATTATTGGTTATGGTTATTATCAGCTTAAATTTATTTGCTGTTAGTATTAGAAATCATTTGCGCGAGAAGTATAAAGCCTTAGAAAATTAGTGGCTGATACACCGTTAATATCGAACATTATTTTAAAAAAACTGAGTGATCTTATGAGTTCAGAACCTGTACGTACACATGCCATTGATATGAGTGCTATTGCGCAAAAAAATCAACCGAATAAAGGCATGAATGAAGCCAGCATTCAAATACAAGACTTAAACTTGTTTTACGGAGAGAAGCAAGCGCTACATGGCATTAATATGGAGATACCGAAGAAGCAAGTAACGGCTTATATCGGCCCAAGTGGCTGCGGTAAATCGACTTTATTGCGTTGTATTAACCGCATGAATGATTTGGTCGATAGCGCTAGAATTGAAGGTAAAATTAATATCGAAGGTAGAGATATTTATCAGCCTGGTGTTGATGTTGCTGAATTGCGTCGCCATGTGGGTATGGTATTTCAAAAGCCCAATCCTTTCCCTAAGTCCATTTATGAAAATGTGGCTTATGGATTACGAATTCAAGGCATTAATGATCGCCGGATTTTAGATGAAGCCGTAGAGAAGTCATTACGTGGCGCAGCGATTTGGGATGAAGTTAAAGATCGTTTGCAAGATAATGCCTTAGGTATATCTGGTGGGCAGCAGCAGCGTTTGGTGATTGCGCGTGCGATTGCTATTGAGCCAGCGATTTTATTGCTGGATGAGCCATCGTCTGCATTGGATCCTATTTCATCATTAAAAATTGAAGAATTAATTAATGAGTTGAAAGAAACCTATACCATTGTTATTGTTACTCATAATATGCAACAAGCGGCGCGAGTTTCTGATTACACGGCCTTTATGTATATGGGTGATTTAATTGAATTCGGTGACACTAATACTATCTTCACTAACCCTGAAAAAAAGCAGACAGAAGATTATATTACTGGTCGTTACGGCTAAACACGATATTGAGCGAGTAAAAGAATGGAAAAGCAGCAAATAGGTAAGCATATTTCTCATAAATTTAATGAAGAAATAGAAGGTATCCGTAATCAATTTTTAGTAATGGGTGGGTTAGTTGAGCAGCAATTAGCCGATTCGGTTGAGGCATTAGTGACTGGTAACCTCGAGTTAGCTGAAAAGGTTATTCAGGGTGATGCTGCGGTTAATAACTTAGAGCATGATATTGATGAGGCTTGTTTGTTAATTATTGCTAAAAGACAGCCGGCTGCCTTTGATTTACGTTTACTAATTGCTATTTCCAAAGCGATTAGTGAGTTAGAGCGCGTGGGTGATCAAGCTAAACGTATTGCTGATATGGCGATTAAACTTGAAGAGTTTAATAAAGGTTATACTGATTTTCATGAGTTAAAGCATTTGTTGGAGTTAGTTAGGTCTATATTAAATGATGCGTTGGATGCTTTTGCACGGTTAGATGTGAAGACCGCTGTTGAAGTGGTTTTACGCGATAAAGATGTTGATCAAGAGTACATTAGTATTTTCCGTCAGCTTACTTTATCTATGATGGAAGATAGTCGTAATATCAAACGTACACTCAATATAATGCAAGTAATTCGTTCACTGGAAAGAATGAGTGATCATGCCGGTAATGTTTGTGATTATGTGATTTATGCCGTACAAGGGCAAGATGTTAGGCATGTTCCTGGTGCTGAGATCAAGGCTGCAGTGCTAGGCCCCGAGGCTTAATAAGGACTTTTAGTATTTTAGACGTGCAACTTAAGGGCTGACATTCGTTGGCCCTTTTAGTTTGTTTCGCTAGAATACTGGTTTGTTAGTTTCTCGAATAAGGGGGGGGCAGCATTAAAACTCGGCTTACCCCTTTCGTGCTTATTCATAGCAACTTATAATGTTTTTTAGTCAATTAATTAGCTTGGGTTATGGTGACTAATTAAGCTAAAGTTTTGAGAGGGTTCTATGGATAAATTAACGGGAATGAAAGTATTTGCCAGTGTTGCCAGGGCCGGTAGTTTTGTTGGCGGAGCCAAAGAAATGTCTGTCTCTAGGGCGATGGCAACTAAACATATTGGTCACTTGGAAAGCTATTTAGGCGCTCGCTTATTTAACCGTACCACACGTAGCTTAAGTTTAACTGATGTCGGCGCAGCTTATTTGCAGCGCTGTCGAATCATCCTTTCTGAGATTGAAGAAATGGAAGACGCGGTTACGCAATTGCATACCGAGCCTAGGGGGAAGTTAAAAATCAGTTCGCCACCTATTATTGGGGCTTTATATATTGCACCTGCCATTGCCGAATTCTTGGCGATGCATAAAGACCTGTCGGTTAATTTGGTTTTACAAAGTAATATTGGTGATTTGGTCGATGAAGGCATCGATGTTGCGATTACCTTTGGCGGCTTAGAAGATACCAGTCATATTGCTAAAACACTCGCAAGTTCGCCTTTGCTGGTATGTGGTTCGCCAGCTTACTTTGAGGAGCATGGCAAGCCACTCGTGCCTGATGGTTTGCTTACTCACAGTTGCTTGGTCAACTGGGCTATTCCTCCGCGTAATAAGTGGCTTTTTAGAGGGCTAGAAGGAAAAAAAGAAGTGCTTGTTTCTGGGCGAATGCAAGCTAATGCAGCTGACCCTATTCGCATTGCAGCGAAAAAAGGTTTAGGTTTAGTCATGCTGCCTGAGTATATTGTTGCCCGAGATATAGAGAAAGGCTATTTACAGGTTGTTTTAGATGATTATGCGATAGAGCCTATGAATATTCATGCAGTTTACCCGCATCGAAAATATTTATCCGCTAAAGTTCGTACCTTTTTAGTCTTTCTTGAGAATTGGTTAAGAACAAAAGCTGCTGCCCGTGAATAAAGTGTTTGTTGAGAAATGGAATGCTATTTATACTGAGAGCGTAGTATCGGAGGCTAGGTCTAGCGAGGTTCTAAGTGATAATCTTTATTTATTACCAACGTCGGGGCGAGCATTAGACTTGGCTTGCGGTTTGGGGGCTAATGCTTTGTTGCTGGCTAAGCAGGGTATGACCGTGCAGGCATGGGATATTTCTACGCTCGCCTTACAAAAATTACAGGCCCAAGCGGACACTAAAGCCTTAGCAGTTAAGACCTTCGCTCAAGAAATCAGCCCGTGCAGTTTTTCTGTAAACAGTTTTGATGTGGTCGTTGTGAGTCGATTCCTTGACCGTTCGATTTGTAATGCGATAATGGAATGTTTAAAGCCGAATGGCTTGCTTTTTTATCAAACTTATACGCAACACAAAATTTATCCGCAAGGGCCTAAAAATCCGAATTTTTTACTAGCAGATAATGAAATGTTAAGGTTATTTTCCTCGATGAAGGTTATTTATTATCGTGAAAATAGGGCTTTGGGTGATATACGGCAAGGCTTAAGGAATGAAGCGCAGTTTATCGGGCAAAAGCTTGGTAATTTGCTCTAGTTGATAGTCTACAAACTTATAGAATGAACGCATGATAGAGAACTTAACACCCCAACAGTCCTGGACATATATGCAGGAAAACCCTTCCGCGGTAATGATTGACGTCAGAACTAAAGTTGAACATGGTTTTGTGGGACATCCTTTATCTGCAGTACACGTGCCTTGGAAAGAATGTCCAGGTTGGCAAGTTAATACGCAATTTGTTGAGCAAGTAAAAGTAGCTGTTAATAATGATTTAACAAGACCCGTGTTGCTTTTATGTCGTAGTGGCCAGCGCTCTCTTGACGCGGCACAAGCCTTAGAAGAGGAAGGTTTTGCACATTCAATTAATATATTGGATGGCTTTGAAGGTGCTTTAGATGATGATAAGCATCGAGGCAACCTTAGTGGTTGGCGATATAGCCAATTACCTTGGGAACAAAGCTAATAAATACGCTGTTTGATCAAACACACCCCGATTTTTAAATTAACCGTACAAATAAAGTGATAGATAAATTAAGAAATATAGCAATCATTGCGCACGTTGACCATGGTAAAACAACTTTGGTTGATAAATTATTAGAGCAGTCAGGTACTTTTTCGGCACATGAAAAGACCTCTGAAAGAATGATGGATTCTAACGATCTTGAAAAAGAGCGTGGTATTACCATTCTGGCAAAAAATACTGCAATTGACTGGAATGACTATCACATTAATATTGTAGATACACCTGGACATGCTGACTTCGGTGGTGAAGTTGAACGTGTTTTATCTATGGTTGACTCTGTGTTGTTATTGGTTGATGCTGTTGACGGACCTATGCCGCAAACGCGCTTTGTGACTAAAAAAGCTTTTGCTTTGGGTTTGAAGCCTATCGTTGTTATTAACAAGGTTGACCGTCCAGGCGCACGTCCTGATTGGGTTGTTGACCAAACATTTGATTTATTTGATAACTTGGGTGCAACGGATGAGCAATTAGATTTCCCAATTATCTATGCGTCTGCTTTAAATGGCTTTGCTGGCTTAGAAGCTGATGTTTCTGGTGGCGATATGACACCATTATTTCAAACCATTATTGATAAAGTAGCGCCTCCACCTGTTGATATTGATGCACCTTTTCAGATGCAAGTTATCAGCTTAGATTATAACTCTTACGTGGGCGTGATCGGCATTGGACGTATACAGCGTGGTATAGTAAAGAAAAACCAGCCGTTAACTTTAGTTGATGCTGAAGGTAACAAGCGTAATGGGCGTATGCTGAAGATTTATGGGTTCAGCGGTTTAGAGCGTGTTGAAGTAGATTCTGCACAAGCGGGCGATATTATCGCTTTCTGTGGTATCGAAAATCTACAAATTTCTGAAACTATATGTCACCCTGATCATGTAGATGCATTGCCTGCACTATCTATTGATGAGCCAACAGTAAGTATGACTTTCCAAGTAAACAACTCTCCGTTTGCAGGAAAAGAAGGTAAGTTCATTACCACGCGTCAAATTTATGATCGCTTACAAAAAGAATTACAACATAATGTTGCTTTACGTGTTGATACGACTGATGACCCAGATAAATTTAAAGTATCAGGTCGTGGTGAATTGCATTTATCGGTTTTAATTGAAAACATGCGTCGTGAAGGCTATGAGATGGGGGTTTCTCGTCCGCAAGTTATTATCAGGGAAATTGATGGCGTTAAATCAGAGCCTTATGAAAATGTAACCATTGAAGTTGAAGAGCAGCACCAAGGTTCGATCATGGAAAAATTAGGTGATCGTAAAGGTGATCTAAAAGATATGGTTCCTGATGGTAAAGGACGTATTCGTTTAGAATATATTGTACCTTCTCGTGGTTTACTAGGCTTCCAAACAGAATTTTTAACAGCAACTTCTGGCTCAGGTTTGTTCTATCATGTATTCGATCATTATGGTGCAGTAAAAGATGGTGCTGTGGGTAATCGTATTCGTGGTGTATTAATCTCCATGTCTAAAGGTAAAGCCGTTGATTATTCTTTATATCCACTACAAGCGCGTGGTGAATTGTTGGTCGTTAATGGTGATGAAATCTACGAAGGTCAATTAGTTGGTATTCATTCACGTACTAATGATTTAACGGTTAATCCAACTAAACCTAAGCCATTAACTAACGTTCGTGCATCAGGTACAGATGAAAGTTTGACTTGTGCGAGAATCCAAAAAATGACTTTAGAACAAGCTTTAGAGTTTATTGCGGATGATGAGTTAGTTGAGGTAACACCAGCATCTATTCGTTTGCGTAAAATATTATTAACTGAAAACGATCGCAAACGCGCGAAGTAATAATATCTAGGGGCGGGTAATGCTCGCCCCTTGTATATAACAATATAAAAAAGATGACAGATAGAATCGCAAGCGTTGAACGTAATACGCTGGAAACGCAAATTAGCATTAGCATTAATTTAGATGGTACAGGTAAAGCCAGGTTTGATACTGGCGTACCTTTTCTAGAGCATATGTTGGATCAAATTGCGCGGCATGGCATGATTGATATGGATGTGACCTGTAAGGGTGATTTACAAATTGACGATCATCATACTGTTGAAGATATAGGAATTACTTTAGGCAAGGCCTTTGCGAAGGCTTTGGGTGATAAAAAAGGCTTGGTTCGTTATGGTCATGCTTATGTGCCATTAGATGAGTCTTTATCGCGTGTTGTTATTGACTTTTCAGGCCGCCCTGGCTTGTATTATGAAGTGCACTTTTCGCGAGCTATGATTGGCACGTTTGATGTCGATTTATTACGTGAGTTTTTTCAAGGATTTGTTAATCATGCGGGCGTTAGTTTGCATATTGATAGCTTGAAAGGTGTAAACGCGCATCATATTGCTGAAACTGTTTTTAAAGCAATGGGTCGTGCTTTGCGTATGGCTGTTGCTGAAGATCCACGTATGGCAGGTATAATGCCTTCCACTAAGGGTGTTTTGTAAGTTAACAAGCCCCGTATTTTCAATTGATATATCTAATTTATTAAAATGTCTTCCGTAGCCGTCATAGATTATGGCATGGGCAATCTCCATTCCATTGCCAAAGCTTTGCAACACGTAGCACATGATGTTGATGTTCGTGTTGTTTCTGATAAAAAATCCATATTATCCGCTGATCGCGTAGTCTTCCCCGGTGTGGGTGCTATGCGTGACTGTATGCATGCCTTGCAAGATACTGAATTAAATCAAGTCATAGCTCAAGTTGCTGAAACTAAGCCATTACTTGGTATTTGTTTGGGTATGCAAGCATTACTGACTAGCAGTGAAGAAAATGGGGGTATTGAATGTTTGAATATTCTTCCTGGTCAAGCTAAGCATTTTTCTGAAGATTTACATGCTGCCAGTGGCGAACGCTTAAAAATTCCGCATATGGGCTGGAATCAAGTGGAGCAACACGCTCACCCGCTTTGGGAAGGTATTACCCAAAATAGCCGTTTCTATTTTGTGCATAGCTATTACGCGCAACCTGACAATTCTGCTATTGTTGCCGCGACGACGGAATATCCTGAAAAGTTTGCTTGTGCTTTAGCTAAAGATAATATCTTTGCTGTGCAGTTCCACCCTGAAAAAAGTCAAACAGCTGGATTGCAGTTGCTTAATAATTTTTTACATTGGGATGGACAGGCTTAATTTAAGCGACCTCCCTAATTTTATTTCACTCTATTTGAGGCTAAAAAAATGTTGTTAATCCCCGCCATTGACCTAAAAGATGGTAAATGTGTTCGTTTACGTCAAGGACGTATGGAAGATGACACAGTATTTTCAGATAACCCTGTTGAAGTGGCAGGACGTTGGGTAGCCGCAGGAGCACGACGCATTCATTTGGTCGATTTAGATGGTGCTTTTGCTGGTAAGCCAAAAAACGCTGAAATTATTCATGAGATTGTTGCCGCTTATCCCGATGTACCTGTACAAATTGGTGGTGGTATCCGTGATGAAGAAACGGTACAAGCTTATTTAGATGCTGGTGTGCAATATGTCATTATTGGTACTAAAGCGGTAAGTGACCCACTATTTGTGCGTGATATTGCATTGGCTTATCCAGGGCATATTATTGTTGGATTAGATGCTAAAGACGGTAAAGTAGCCGTTGATGGCTGGTCTAAACTATCACGCCATGACGTGGTAGATATGGCGCAAAAATTCGAGTCTTATGGTGTTGAAGCCATTATTTATACCGATATTTCTCGTGACGGCATGATGAATGGCGTTAATGTTGAAGCGACTGCAAAATTAGCAAATGCAATTCGAATTCCTGTTATTGCCTCGGGCGGTATTACTAATATGGATGATATTACAGCATTGGGTGCAGTAGCAGAGGAAGGCATTATGGGCGCTATTACTGGCCGTGCCATTTATGAAGGTACATTAGATTTCGCTGAAGCAGAAAAACTAGCAGAATCGTTTGCTTAAGATAAGACTAAGAACATCTTTGCATTAAAAGGTGTTCATTCTTTTCTTTTAGATAATAAATACCTATTTTAAACAACAGTTATGAGCTTAGCTAAACGAATTATTCCGTGTCTTGATGTTGATAATGGTCGCGTTGTTAAAGGCGTGAAATTTGTTGATATCCGTGATGCAGGTGACCCTGTAGAGGTCGCGCGTCGATATGACCGCGAAGGTGCCGATGAAATCACTTTTTTGGATATTACCGCAACACATCATGATCGCGATACTATTGTGCATGTGGTTGAGCAGGTTGCGAGTGAAGTGTTTATACCTTTAACGGTTGGTGGCGGCATCCGAAAGCTGGAAGATATTCGGCGCATGCTGAATGCCGGTGCGGATAAAGTGGGTATTAACAGTGCTGCTGTTTTTAATCCTGAATTTGTTCGTGAAGCAGCAGACAAATTTGGTTCACAATGTATTGTTGTGGCAATAGATGCTAAAAAAGTAAGTCAGGCAGGTGAAGTTGATCGTTGGGAAATTTTCACTCATGGAGGCCGTAAAGAAACAGGGATTGATGCCATCGAATGGGCAAAGAAAATGGTTGCTTACGGTGCCGGTGAAATTTTGTTAACGAGCATGGATCGAGATGGCACGCGCGAAGGTTTTGATTTAGATTTAACACGCGCTATTAGTGAGGCGGTTACTGTGCCAGTTATTGCTTCTGGTGGCGTAGGTAATTTACAGCATTTAGCTGATGGCGTTACTCAAGGCAAGGCTGATGCTGTATTAGCAGCGAGTATTTTCCATTTCGCCGAATATAGTGTTCAGGAAGCTAAAGAACATATGGCAAGCCAAGATATAGAGGTGCGCCTAGCATGAGCGGAGCTTGGTTGGATGAAATTCGTTGGACAGATGATGGCCTGGTCCCTGTGATCGCTCAGCAAGCAGATACGAGTAAAGTTGTTATGTTTGCGTGGATGAATCGTGAGTCCTTAGCACTTACTAATGAGTGTGGCTATGCAGTGTATTGGTCGCGCTCACGAAATAAATTATGGCGCAAAGGTGAGGAGTCAGGCAATAGGCAGAAAGTTTTAGCTATCTCTTTAGATTGTGATGAAGATGTTATCTTATTAAGTATTGAACAAGAGGGGGGTATTTCTTGTCATACGGGTAGAGAAAGTTGTTTTTATCGGACTTTAGAGCAAGGTGTTTGGCAAGAAAATTCACCCGTATTAAAAGATCCTGCTGAAATGTATAAAAAATAATAGCGACTGCAGGGCGGGCTTTAGTCCGCTAATATAATTTATGGAATACCGAGCATGAGTGAAGTTTTAACCGAATTAGCTGCTATTTTAGAGCAGCGCAAACAAGAGTCTGCCGATAGTTCTTATGTGGCTAGTTTATATGCGAAAGGTTTAGACACTATTTTAAAGAAAATAGGTGAAGAAGCCACAGAGACAGTGATTGCTGCAAAAGATGGAAATAAAGAACAGATTGTTTATGAAACAGCTGATTTATGGTTTCATTGTATGGTTATGTTGGCGGATCAAGGTTTAAGTCCTGACGATGTTTTGAATGAATTGCAGCGTCGCTTTGGCTTATCTGGTTTAACAGAAAAAGCACAGCGTAATAAATAATGCACGTAACGTAAGAGGATTTTATTATGGGAATTAGTGTTACTCAGTTAGTTATTGTTTTAGTCATTGTTTTGGTGTTATTTGGCACTAAACGGCTGCGTAATATGGGCGGCGATTTGGGTGGGGCCATTAAAGGTTTTCGTTCGGCTATGAAAGATGGCGAAGAAGACAAAAACCTGCCAGATAAAGATGACGATGTGATTGATGTTGAGGTCACAGATAAAGAAAAAGACAAAGTCTAAGCCATGTTTGATGTTGGCTTTTGGGAACTCTGTTTAATTGGTGTTGTCAGTTTATTGGTCATAGGGCCAGAGAAACTGCCTAAGCTTGCACGGATTGCAGGCTTTTGGGTGGGTAAAACACGGCATGTTGTTGCTTCTGTTAAAGAAGAGATTAAAGAAGAGCTAAAGGAAGAAGAGTTAAGGCAGCTGCTGAAAGAGCAGCAGGCACAATTAGATGAGATGACTAAAGGCTTGGATTTAAATCAGAGAGCCGAGCATTTTTTAGATGCAAAAGACAAAACGGATAAAGAATCAGATGTCGGAAAATGATGAAGTAGAGCAACCATTTATTTCCCATCTTATAGAATTACGTAACCGAGTATTGCGCGTAGTATTAAGCGTTTTAGTGGTTTTTTTAGCAATGACGCCCTTTGCTAATGAGATTTACAGCTTTTTAGCACAGCCACTCATGCATTTTTTGCCAGAAAATAGCTCAATGGTTGCCATTGATGTGGTGTCACCTTTTTTAACCCCGTTTAAATTGGTTTTAGTCGCGGCAATATTTCTTTCTGTGCCTATTATTCTGTATCAATTTTGGGCGTTTGTTGCGCCTGGACTCTACTCTCATGAAAAGCGTATGATTGCGCCTTTATTAATGGCGAGTACTTTATTATTTGCGTTAGGCATGGTCTTTGCTTATTTTGTAGTATTTCCCTTGGTTTTTGGCTTTTTAACGTCTGCCGCACCAGAAGGCGTAACAGTGATGACAGATATTGCCAAATATCTGGATTTTGTGCTGACTATGTTTTTTGCTTTTGGGCTGGCTTTTGAAGTGCCTATTGTCACAATTGTTTTGGTTTGGGCGGGTATTGTGACTCCGCATCAACTTGCCGATAAGCGCCCGTATGTTATTGTCGGTGCTTTCGTTGTCGGTATGTTTTTAACGCCCCCCGATGCTATTTCTCAGACTTTGCTTGCGATACCTATTTGGTTATTGTTTGAAGTAGGGCTATTATTCTCTCGCTTATTTGTTAGAAAAGGCGAAGGTAAGCGCATAGCTAAGCAATAGCTATTAAAGTATTGGGTTCCAGAAGAAACATCTAATATCAATTCCAATAGATTTATACTTAAATGGATATAACCAAGAGATATCGTCATTCCTGCATGCTTTTAGCTGGAATTTAACGTGACTGCATGGGTTCCCGATTAAAGATTTTGGGAATGAAAACTATTACTTGTCGGTGCGAATCCTGCCTTCCTGTCCTAGGCTTATATAAACAGCAAAATAAGCACTTGACTGACTATAATTCTTAGAATCATTACTAAGGGATAAACGGTTGCATAACTAGTAGCTACCGCAGAAGATGAGTTTAATGAATTGGCAAAAGCAAGCGCTGGAGGATCGGTCATGCTGCCGGCCAATAATCCGCATAGGGATAAAAAGTTGATTTTATAAAAATAACGACCAATAAAACCAACTAGAATTAGCGGGATTAGGGTAATGAATATCGCGCAAAACATCCAATAAAAACCATCACCATCCATTAGCGTGCTAACAAAATGGTCGCCTGAATATAAGCCTACACAAGCAAGAAATAGCACAATACCTATGTCTTTTAAAATGAGATTAGAACTTTTGGGTAAGTGCCAGCTCATGGTTCCCCAGCTAGGGATTTGGCTGAGCAAAATAGCGACAATCAAAGGGCCACCAGCTAAGCCTAGTTTAATAGCTGATGGGATGCCTGGAAAATAAAATGGCCAGCTACCTAAGATTACGCCTAATGTAATGCCGATAAAAATAGGGATAATTTGCGGGGTGTTTAGCGTTTCTATCGAGTTACCTAAAACAGAGGTTATTTTTTCTAACGCTTCCTCGCTAGCGACAACATATAGTTCGTCACCAAAATGAATGTGAGTTGCGTTATGCGGTACAAATTCAATTTCAGGGCGGTGTATCCGTGAAATGATAATGCCGTAAAAGGTATGCAGTTCACCTACGCTTTTACCTATCGCTTCTTTGTTGGTGACAATAATTCGTTTGCTGTGCAAAGTATCAGAAAAGCTATTTAATTCTTGTTCTGAAACCGGGCCTACCAGCATTTTAATTTTATTTAAGTTACTGTGCGTACCTACTATACGAATCGAATCCCCTAAGGCAAACTGAGTGTCATTAGTCACAAGGTTGACGGTACCGTCGTGTAGAATGCGCGTGACAATGACATTTGTGGCATCAAAGAAAGGAATTTCTGCAATCGTTAGGCTATTAATATTGGGGTTTTCAATAGTTAAGTCTTTCCATATAGGGCGTTGGGTGTGTTGTTGTTGGGATTTTAGAAAGGCAGCGGCTTCAGAGCTAATGTTTATGCTGAATAAGCGCTTAATGAGTAGCATAGAAATAATAATACCAATTATGCCGAAGGGGTAGGCGACGGCATAACCCAAGCCGGGCATTTTTAAGGTTTCAGTATCAATATTAGGTATATGTGCTAATACCTCTTGTGCAGCAGCTAGTGCTGGGGTATTTGTAGTTGCCCCTGAGAATAGGCCGACGGCAACAGCAATATTAATACTACTGAAATGGATAATAGCAACAGTAATAAGTGCGCCCAGCAATACAATACTGGCCGCCATGATATTCAGTTGTACTCCGCTGTGTAAAAAAGAGTTAACGAAGCCAGGGCCGACGTGCAAACCTATGGCATAGACAAACAAAATAAGCCCAAATTCACGTAAGAAATGCATGATATGAGGGTCTATCGTGATATTGAAATGACCAAAGGCAAGGCCAGAAAAAAGTACACCAGCAATGCCTAGGCGTACTTTAAAAAAAGGGATTTGGCCGAAGGCTAAGCCTATAGAGATGACTAAGCTAATAATGAGTAATGAATGAGGGACTGAGGGTTCAGTAACCAGTTGATAGAGCCAATTCATTGTGGGTTAGATGTCTAGGTTAGGCTGAGTGAGACCTCTACAAATTCTGCATTATCTATGAGGTAGCCGCGTATTTCTAGGATACCCTTGATATTGAGGGAAATAATTAAATAGAGCGCTTCAGGATAATTCGCTTGTGCTAAGTCAGTATTCGAAGGAATAGCAGGTGCCGTTGGGTGTGAATGATAGATAGCGAACAATTGTTCATTATTATCACGCATCTTGGCCATGGCTTGAATTTGTTGCTGGGCATCTAAGTTAAAAAATTTTGCTGGCTCTGGCGAATTGTTTTTAATAGGGTAGCTACGGAAGGGCGTATTATCACGACTACTGATCAGTCCGCAGACTTCTTGCGCTGGCATTTGTTGGGCGTGATGTAGTAGGTTTTGTATTATTTTTCTAGGAATCGCAATTTCTGTGATTTTTTCTGCCATGGGAATTGTGCTGTTTAAAGTTGAGGTAACCATTGTGCATAGCTGACACGGGGTTGTCCCGATAAGTCGTGAACGCAATGAATATTTTGATATTGGTGCTGTTCAAGTATGTCATGCACCGTTTGTTTTTGATCGTAACCATGCTCAAAAATAAGGAAGCCCCCATGATTTAGGTATTGGTGACTTTGTTGGCTAATTTCAATAATATCTTGTAAGCCATGTTGACCTGCAATTAGAGCACTGTTTGGCTCAAAGCGTACATCACCTTGATTTAAATGTGGGTCATTTATATCTATATAAGGTGGGTTGCTGACAATAAAATCGAACTTTTCTTGGGGAACTTCAGCCAGCCAATTGCTACTTAGAAAGCGAATGTTTGCCGTATGGTTTAGTTGAGCATTGCTTTGGGCGGTATTTAGTGCTTCTGCGCTACGGTCGACAGCAGTAACTTTGAGTTGTGGGCACTCAGCGGCAAGTGTAATCGCGATAATGCCCGAGCCAGTGCCTAAATCAATGAGTGACGTATCGAGCTTAGATTCAATCAATTGCAGGCAGACTTCGATTAATGTTTCCGTGTCAGGGCGGGGAATTAATACGCTGGGGTTTACCTTGAAATCACGCGACCAAAACTCGCGTGTGCCAGTAATATAGGCAATGGGATGGCCTTGTTGGCGCAATTGAAGCAAGTGAGAGAATTGCCCTAGTTGTTCGTCGCTAAGTAGTCTTTCTGGCCAGGTACGTAGGTAGCTGCGGTTTTTTTCTAAGGTGTGGCACAGCAAGACTTCTACATCTAAGATTGCCGAGTCAGAAATAGCTTGCAAGGTGCTGGCGGAGCGTGCCAACACGGTTTGAATATCCTGCATGTTATTTAGTCTTCTTCGCCTAGCTGAGTTAGCAATTCAGCTTGATGCTCGCTAATAAGTGGTTGAATAACATGATTAAGTCCACCTTGCATAATTTCATCTAGCTTGTATAAGGTGAGGTTAATGCGGTGATCGGTGATTCTTCCTTGAGGGTAGTTATAAGTGCGAATGCGCTCGGAGCGATCCCCGCTTCCTACTTGTAACTTCCTGTTCTCAGAGTTTTCTGCGTGTTGTTTTTCTTGTTCGGCAGAGAGTAGGCGTGATTGTAATACCGACATCGCTTGCGCTTTATTTTTATGCTGTGAGCGTTGATCTTGGCATTCTACGATAGTGCCCGTCGGTATGTGAGTAATACGCACCGCTGAGTCGGTTTTGTTAACGTGCTGGCCGCCCGAGCCAGAGGCACGAAAAGTGTCTATGCGTAGGTCGCTTGGGTTAATATCGATATTATCGACTTCAGAGGCCTCTGGCATGATGGCGACGGTACATGCTGAAGTATGTACGCGGCCTTGCGACTCAGTTTCTGGGACGCGTTGTACGCGGTGAGTGCCTGCTTCAAATTTAAGCTGGGAATAAACATCTTGTCCGGCAATACGTAAAATAATTTCTTTATAGCCACCGTGTTCGCCGCGTGTTTCACTTGCGGTTTCTATTTGCCAGCCTTGGTTTTCAGCGTAGCGCATATACATGCGCGCTAAATCACCAGAAAAAAGCGCAGCTTCATCCCCCCCCGTTCCTGCGCGAACTTCCATAAAGATATTGCGATTATCATTAGGGTCGCGAGGTAATAGTAAAATCTGTAGGTCTTGCTCAATTTGCTTTTGTTGTTGTTCTGCATCGGCAATTTCTTCTTTTGCCATATCGCGCATTTCATCGTCATCTTCGTTGAGCATTTCTTGAGCAGCATTGATCGTTTCTTCACATTCAGTGAATTTCTTATAGCAGTCAACGAGAGGCGTTATTTGTGAGTATTCTTGGCTTAGCGCGCGAAATTTATTTTGATCGCTTTGCACTTCTGGTTGAGAGAGTAGGGCGGCAATTTCATCAAAACGATCCGCTAAATTTTCTAATTTGTTTTTTATCGAGGCTTTCATTGCTGATTCTATAGTTTGAATATTTCACGAGCAGCGGCAATGAGGTCGTGACGGTCATTTTGGCTGGCTTTGCGTAACTGGGTGCAGGGAGTATGTGTTAATTTATTGGTTAGCGTATGCGCTAACTGCTGCATAATTTGTTCGGGTTTTCCGCCGCGTTGTAATGCAGCTAGTGCTTTTGTTAAGCTTTCTTGTTGTAGTTTCCCTGCTTGTTCGCGGTAATCAACAATCGTTGATTGCACGGTTTGTACTTTCATCCAAGACAAAAAATGCTCAACATTGGTATCGATGATCTCTTCGGCTTGTTCTGCGGCTTCGCGGCGCGAATTGAGGTTATCACTAATAATATTTTGTAAGTCATCAACCGTATAGAGGTACACGTCATTGAGATTTTTAACTTCTGGTTCAATATCTCGGGGCACGGCAAGGTCGACCATAAAAATAGGTTTATGCTTGCGTTTTTTGATGGCGCTTTCTACCAGCCCTTTACCTAAAATAGGTAGTTGGCTTGCTGTCGAGGAGACGATAATGTCCGCTTCGGCAATATGTAGGGGCAATTCCGATAAGGCGATTGCGTAGCCATCAAATTGGGTGGCAAGCGCATGCGCTTTATCATAAGTGCGGTTGGCAATAATAATACGGTCTATGCCATTTTGATGTAAATGTCGCGCAGTGAGCTCAATTGTTTCACCGGCACCAATTAAGATGGCTGTTTGTTCGCTAAGGTCGTCAAAAATTTGTTTGCTCAGTTGCACGGCAGCAAAGGCAACGGAAACTGAACTGGAGCCAATAGCCGTGTCGGTACGGACTTTTTTTGCCGTAGAAAAGGTATGCTGAAAAAGTTTATCTAAATCTTTACCTAAAGTGCCGGCCTGACTGGCTGTTTGGTAGGCAGTTTTCATTTGCCCGAGAATTTGAGGCTCACCTAAAATCATTGATTCAAGGCCGCTAGCAACACGAAACATATGACGGATAAAAGCGTTGTCAGTATGTGCGTATAAATAGGGTTGAAATTCAGCTTGTTTTAATTGGCGGTTGTGGGCAATCCAATTGACGACAGGTAAAATATCGCTATCTTGAGTTGTGCAGTAAATTTCGGTGCGATTACAGGTCGATAAAATGGCTGCTTCAGATATGTATTGTTGCTGCCAAAGCTCTTTAACAGCATCGCCCAATATTTCTGTGGGGAACGCAAGGCGCTCTCGGATTGAAACCGGCGCTGTTGTATAATTAATGCCTAATGCGAGAAGTGTCATTTATGCTAGTTAATCTTAAAGTTAGCGGATAAGCTTGAAATCATAAGTGAATAGTCTATTCTAAGGAACTTTATGGGTTTAGCCAAATGGAATAAACCATTGGGCCCATTAATTGATTTATAAAACGGCTGCGAATTTGAATGAAGTTGGGTGTTTGTTTGGGTTTAAGCTTTAAATAAAGTTGCTTAGTTGTTCGTATAATATGTACAGTAAGCGGCAGGTTAGGTCGTTGAGCAAATTTGTTTCACAGCGGTTGTTGAGGCATGGCAATTCAAAATTAAGGAAATTTCATTGATAGTTTTAAAAGTAGTAACGATTGTTAGTGTATTAATGCTTGCTGCTTGTGCAACTATGCAGCCAGAAAATCCACTTAATGCTGAGCAAGCTGCAAAGAATGCTTTGCAGGCCGAACAGAAAGGGACGGTAGCTGTAAAGACAGCTATTGATGCCGATGTTTTGTTTTTACTGATGACGGCTGAGATTGCAGGGCAGCGTGGTCAGTATGCGCTGGCGTTAGATGGGTATTTACGTGCAGCAAATAAAGTTAGAAATGCTGAGGTTATTAAGCGTGCGGCTAAAATTGCTCTGTATTTGCAAGATGAGCCTAAGCTAAGTCAGTCTTTGACCTTGTGGATGGAAGTCGAGCCTGAAAGTTTGGAAGCACATTATTTGATGGCTGTTGCTGCAATAAAATCAGGCAATAAGTTGCGTGCAGTTGAAAGCTTCGATTTTATCCTAGCTAAGGATGGTAGTGATTTTGATAATAATGCGTTGGCTATGCTTAAGGGCTTGCAGAAACAGTCGGAGGTGGCAGCAGCTTATCAAGTTTTCGAAGAGTTAAGTATTAAGTATCCTGACAATGCAAGATTATATTTTGTGCAAGCGTTAATGGATGCGCAAGGCAAGCGTAATAGACAGGCGCAATTAAATGTTACCAAAGTACTGGAGCTTAAGCCTAGCTGGGTTAAAGCCTTGTTGTTGCAAGCTCAGCTTTATATGGCGCAGGGTAAGTTGGCTGAAGCGACTGAGTATTTGCAGCGCGCAGATAAGGAAGACCCACGCGCACAGGTAAGAGAGCAGATAGCGCAGCTATTGATGCAACAGGAGCGCTTTGATGAAGCGCAAGAGGTTTTGCAGGAGTTGATTGTTCAGGCGCCTGAAAATAATGATTTAAAGTTCAAGCTGGCTTTGGTTTATTTACAGGTAGATAAAGAGAAGGAGGCTCGTGTTATTTTGGAGGCTTTGATTGGTGAGTTGGCGTACAGGGATAGAGCGGCATTTTACTTGGGTAGAATCGACGCCAAGGCAAGACGTGCAAATGAGGCTTTGCAGTGGTTTGATGTTGTTGATTCGAATCCTTATAAATATGAGGCTGGCGTCAGTTCAATTTTAATTTTAATGGATGAGCAGCGGTTTGACGATGGGTTGCATAGAGTGCGGAGTATGCAATCTGAGTATCCGCAGAAAAAAAGTGACTTGGCACTGGTTGAGTCGGAGATTTATAGTCAAACACACTCTTATGACAAGGCATTTGACGTGCTAACTACGGCCTTGCTTGAGGATGCCGATAATCATAAAATTCTTTATGCTAGGGCGTTGATTGCAGAGAAGCTGGATAAACTTCAGGTTCTTGAGGATGATTTAAAGTATATTTTGGAGAAAAACCCAAATGATGTCAGTGCGCTGAATGCGTTGGGATATACCTTGGTAGATAAAACTGATCGTTATGCGGAGGCTAAGGTGTACCTGGATAAGGCTTTAGTGCTAAAGCCAAATGATCCAATTATCATGGATAGTTATGGCTGGTTGTTATTTAAGTTAAATAAAGTGCCTGAGGCATATCAATACTTGCGGCGGGCATATGACTTAGAGCCGCAGGCTGAAATAGCTGCGCATTTAGTGGATGTGCTATGGGTTATGGGAGAGCGGAGGGATGCAAGAGATGTTCTATCTGATGCATTGCAAAAGAACCCTAGTGATAGCCTGTTGATTGAAGTGAATGAGCGTCTGCTTGGTAATAATTAATGGTTAAAGCTTTAGTGGGGTTGCTGCTGTTTGGTTTGGCTGCCTGTTCATCAGTCGATACTCGTCAGGTGAGTTCGGATTTCTTGAAAAACAGAGCTTTGATAGACTTGCCGGTTTGGGCAATGGATGGCCGCTTATTAATTAAAGGGCAGGATATCATGACGGCTAATATTAATTGGCAGCATAAGCCGAAAATTGATAAATTAAAGTTAGCAGGTACCTTGGGTTTGGGAGCTATCTATATTGAGCTTAATGAGCAGGGCATACTTATAGATAAAGGTTACGGTAATAAGCAGGCTTCTATGAATGTAGATGCGTTTATCGCGCAGAAAATTGGTTTTGTAGTACCTATAACAGCTTTGCGTCGGTGGCTTGTGGGTGTGCCGCTCGTAGGTGTTCCGGTCATATGGTTTGATGATGGTTTTGAGCAGTTGGGTTGGCAGATAAGGTATGGTTCATTTATGTCTACGCAGGTAGGTGAAATGCCACATAAACTAAGGGTTGAAAAAGATAAAATTAACTTGAAACTAGTTGTAGATAAGTGGGAATTTGAATGAATAAGCAGATAGATTCGGAGTTGGGCTGGGGAATAAGGTGGTCAGCTCCTGCAAAATTGAACTTAATGTTGCGAATAGTTGGTCAGCGGGAAGATGGCTATCATCTACTGCAGACGGTATTTCAAATTATTGATATTGATGATGGGCTGATTTTTCATAAAACAAATGATGAGCGAGTGCGCTTACAAAAAGCTATTCCAGGCGTTAAGGAAGAGGATGATTTGACGGTTCGTGCAGCAAATATGCTGAAAGATGAAACTGGGTATAAAGGTGGTGTCTGTATTGGTATCGAAAAAAACTTGCCAAT